>JAABUN010000637.1_pt1 | contig 87479 bp, 93 predicted proteins | sample 5559311 | NCBI WGS metagenome assembly JAABUN01 (sample SAMN10711877, study PRJNA513370) | rock metagenome | isolation source: Antarctica rocks | place: Antarctica: Victoria Land, Siegfried Peak sud
GTGGGGTTTTTTGTCGTTGGGGTGGGGGTGGAAGAGGGTTTTGTGGCGGAGGGTGAGGAGGAGGAGGGTTTTGTGGCGGAGGGAGATGAAGTTGTTGTTGAGGGTTTGGTGGCGGAGGCGGAGGAGGAGGTTGTTGAGGGTTTTGTGGCGGAGGGGGAGGAGGAGGTTGTTGAGGGTTTTGTGGCGGAGGGGGAGGGTTTTGTTGCTGATGGGGAAGAGGAGGGGGTTGTTGAGGGTTTTGTGGCGGAGGGGGATGAGGAGGGTTTCGTTGCGGAGGGGGAGGAGGAGGAGAGTTTGGTTGAAGACGCGGTTGAAGACGGTTTTGTGGAGGCTGCGGTACCGGTTGAGAGACGGATGGACGAGGTCTTGGAGGATGAAGTGGCTAGGGTACTCGTGCGTGACACGGCGGTGTTTAGTATTGTTGAGCTTTTCGATGAAGTGGTTGAGCGTGATGCAGCGGTGTTTAGGATTGTTGAGCTCTTCGATGAAGTGGTTGAGCGTGACGCAGCAGTGTTTAATACTGATGAGCTCTTCGAGCTGACGCCGGTGGATCGGCTAAGGCTCGCGGCGGTGCTTCGTGTCGATGAGCTCCTTGAGGTGACGCCGGTAGATCGGCTGAGGCTCGCGGCGGTGCTTCGAGTTGATGAGCTCCTTGAGGTGACCCCGGTAGATCGGCTGAAGCTCGCGGCGGTGCTTCGGGGTGATGATGGCTTGACGGACCCACCGGTGCTTATAGGGAAAGGTGCGGTTGGCGAACGCTTGGTGGTCGATCCGGAGCTCGATGTGACGGATGTTTGGGTAGTGGATCTTGGGGTGGGAGTCACGCTCACTGTTGGCTTGGTTGATAGACTGGTGCTGGAACTCCCGCTCACTGATGCCTTGGTTGAAGCGCTGACACTAGAGCTGGCACTCATCAACGGTTTTGATGAGGCTGAAGCAGTCGAGGTCGCGCTTGAGGACGATCGTGATGAGCCTCCAGTCATCGAGCCTGCGCTTGTTGATGGCTTTACCGAGGCTCCGATGCCTGAGCTCACGCTTGTGACCCTTGACGAGGCACCAGTTGTCAAAGTCGTAGATGGCTTAGAGGAAGCGCCAGTAGTAGATCTGACACTCATTGATGGCATGGAGCTGCCACTCACAGACGGTTGTGATGAAGCACTCCGTGAACTCGCGCTTGTAGACAATCTTGACGACACCCCAGTGCTCAAAGTTACGGAAGACTTAGATGAAACGCCAGTACTGAAGCCGGCACTCACAGACGATTTTAACGACACGACGGCCTTCAGGGTAGATGATAGCTTCAAGCTCGTGCTTGTAGACGCTTTCGAAGAGGCGCTGGTCTTCATGGTCATAGACGAGGGCTTGGAGGAAGACGAGACACCCGTCCTCAAGGTCGCGCTCGCGGATGGTTTAGAAGACACACCGGTCTTCAAAGTCATAGACGATGACTTAGAAGAACTGCCAGTCCTTAGGGTGGCGCTCGCAGACGGTCTCGAGGACACTCCGGTTGAGGATGCGCCGGTCTTCAAAGCCATAGACGATGACTTAGAAGAAGACGAGACCCCCGTCCTTAATGTCGCGCTCGCGGATGGTTTAGAAGACACGCCGGTCTTCAGAGTCATAGACGATGACTTAGAAGAACTGCCAGTCCTTAGGGTGGCGCTCGCAGACGGTCTCGAGTACACACCGGTCTTTAGAGTCATAGATGATGGCTTAGAGGAAGTGGAGACTCCGGTCTTGAAGGTCATAGACGATGGCTTGGAGGAGGACGAGACACCCGTCCTTAGGGTCGCGCTTGCAGAAGGTTTCGAGGACACTCCAGTCTTCAAAGTCATAGACGATGGCTTGGATGATGAAACACCAGTCCTTAAGCTTGGACTCGCAGACGGCGAAACAACAGCCTTTAGAGTCATGGATGATAGCTTCAGACTCCCGCTCGCAGACGGTTTAGAAGAGGACATGCCTGTCTTCAAGGTCATAGATGATGGCTTGGAGGAAGATGACATCCCTGTCTTCAAAGTCATAGACGACGGCTTGGAGGAAGAGGAAACGCCTGTCTTCAAAGTCATAGACGAGGGCTTGGAAGATACACCTGTCTTCAGGGTCATAGATGGACTTGATGAAGAGGACACCCCTGTCCTCAAGCTCATAGATGATGGCTTGGAGGAAGAGGACATCCCTGTCTTCAAAGTCATAGACGATGGCTTGGAAGACACACCTGTCTTCAGGGTCATAGATGGACTTGATGAAACGCCGGTCTTCAAGGTCATGGACGCTGGCTTGGAAGACACGCCTGTCTTCAGGGTCATAGATTGACTTGGTGAAACGCCGGTCTTCAAGGTCATAGATGATGCCTTGGAAGACATGCCTGTCTTCAAGGTCATAGACGGACTGGAAGATACCCCAGTCCTCAAGGTCATAGATGGACTTGATGAAACGCCGGTCCTCAAAGTCATAGATGGACTGGAAGACGCCCCGGTCCTCAAGGTCATAGACGGACTTGATGAAACCCCAGTCCGCAAGGTCAAAGATGGACTTGATGACACCCCAGTCCTGAGAGTCATGGACGAACTCGATGACACCCCAGTCCGTAATGTCATGGATGGACTTGATGATCCACCAGTGCTTAGACTGATTGGTTTAGTAGACACGCCGCTAGCTGAAGGCTTTGAGGAGAAGCCTGTGCTAAGTGATACCGAAGACTTGCTGGAGATGCTTGTGCCGACCATTGTCTTGGACGAAGAAACGCTTGTGCCGACAATTGTCTTGGATGACGAGACGCTCGTGCCGACAATGGACTTGGATGAGGAGGCGCTCGTGCCGACAAGTGATTTAGATGACGAGACGCTCGTGCCGACAAGGGATTTAGATGACGAGACGCTCGTGCCGACAAGGGATTTGGATGACGAGACACTTGTGCCGATAATGGACTTGGACGAGGAGACGCTCGTGCCGATAATGGACTTGGACGAGGAGACGCTCGTGCCGATAATGGACTTGGATGACGAGAAGCTTGTGCTGACGGCGGTTGAGCTTGCCTTCGTCGAAGAGGCTGTGCTAAGTGGCAGCGATGCGGTTTTGGCAGTCGTACTAAGGGGTACCGCAGATCGGGTTGCCGGGACGGTAGAGTTGAAGCTCTTCTTGGACGAAGTCGGCGTCACTCTGACGATTGGGGTTGTCTCGATGCATGAGCAGATCGTATTGATGAATTGCGGTTCCTGGGTCAAGACACTTGCCCAGATTGAGGACTGGGCAGCGCTCTCGGCGGGCGACGACGCAGTGACATCTTGTTCGCCCTCGTTCTTGTCGCGCTTCTCCACTTCATCGTCTGTGATGGTGACGGCAGAGATGGGAACGTTCCGTGAGCAATACGCATTGGCAGGCGGGTATGTCGATAGCCAGAGAAGGTCTTTGAATCTGTCAGACGAACACGCATCTCTTTTGACGGGAGACGCAGAGATGAGACCGAGAATATCAAAAGAAATCAGCAAGCTGAACAAGATCATTGAACGGGCCATGTCTTTGGCTCTGACGACGAATCTGAAGAGCAAGTATTGAGGGAGACGACAGGAATTCAGGGACAAGGAAGATCGGTGGGTAGACCGCTGTATTCTATACTCGACGCTCGGTGGTCTCGACCGCGATGACTATACTGGCAAGTAAAAGCATCGTTATTGGTACCGATTTGGGTCTCCACAGAAAGCCACGCTTGTGCAAAGACTCGAAGATGCACCAGTAATGCATAGCAAGACATGCCAGCGTGTGAGTCTGAATGACTGACATGCCCGACAGGCATCTGGTCATTGGTATTCCACATAACTTCGGACGAACGCAGACTATCGAAAGCCAAGGGCGTGTGTGCTGTGGCATGCTTCTCAAGGCATGCTTGAGGCTCTTTTTCCATTGTAGATCTTTGCAGAATCAGAGTGTCCGTTCGTGAGATGGTAGTGGATCCACCCGGCAAGAATACGGACGAAAAGAAGCTACTAAAACCCAAAGTAGTACGCTTGTTGGGATACTGCATACCATTAGCTCGCGACGTGTTCTATATCAGAAGCCTATACGATGCTTCCCTTGTGGTCTAGCATATAGGTCCATCTCCGCAAGGGTAAGGATTTGCTTTTGAATTGCTACAGAGCCCTCGTGGTGGTTTCGCTCGGTGAGATAGATTTATCGATGACCTAGCGCCATCTAGGAGTAAAGTACTGGCCAATTGTAATAGCAGCACTCGGTCGTGCAAGTCAGCCTCGGATTGCACTAACATACCAATCGAGCCTTAGCTTTCACAGTATCAACATTGGGTTAGTAAGCTGGCCCATGAACGTGGCAGCCGAATGTTAGCACGTCCCAAACGATGCACTTCATGTAGGTGGTAATCCAAATGGGGTAATCGAAGGCCACGACAGTGCTGTATAGAAGCGCCAATCGGTTTCGTCCCTCCGCGACTTCAGCGGGATGGGCTGGAGGGAGATCGACATGGTTGAAAAATGAAAGCCTTGGGTCACAGGAAAAGCCTCCGTGGGCCATTGCTTTAAGGGTCCGAGCACACAAAAATAAGACAGCGCGAAGAAATTCTCCGCCAGAAATACGAGGTCTGCATGATCCGTCTGCACGTACGTAGCGCGAGTGGGGCAGCTAGGCTCTGGACTTACGGTCAGGCTAAGGCTAGTGATCTAAAGAAGACTTTGCCCCTCAGGTTGTGAATTGGCATTGTGTATTAATTCTTGCAATCCGTAGGCAGCTCCACAGCAAGGTGTGAGAGCAAATCGTCGAGCTCAGACATTCAAAGACCTGTCAAAGGAATTTCGGATATTGTGAGTGACGGTCCACGGGATGAATGGGAGATATATAATTGGACCCACTCAAGCGTTCAGACACCCACGGGGAATAGGTAATATTAGCTTTCAGAGCGAGCTGTGACGACAAGACGTTGGTACCTACCGCACATGGCGTGATACCGATCGCTGATGCCGTACGGGACCTGATCGTGAAAGCCACTAAGAGAGTGCTCCGGATAGATATTTCAAGTGCCCGTACACTAGGAGCTATAGCCTGCAGATCGGCGAATTCTGGGATGGCCAACTCAAGCTGGATACCCCCGTATTTCGTACATACATTGAATCTTTGTAGATGCGAATGTAATCCTGCAGCGGAGTTGTGAAGCTACGATTCATTGGTGAGCGAGACGTTGAAGACTGAGATAACCCGGATCCAGTCCAGTCGTGTTGGCGCAGCGTCGCTTAGGGACATCTAGCTCCCGCTGATTAGCGCGTATGTTTCCCCTTTGAGGATAGGACTTCCGTTTTTGGCCCGCCCTAGAGATTTTGTAGCTCGATAGAAGTTGTGGCGTTCCTTCTCTGCAGGACTTGGCTATGTATTATCGATTTTCCATGCACCTCGTACATCCTAGCCCGTTAATGCTATCCACACAATTCGCTCCGTGGAAGAGCATGTCCCCAAAATGCGGTCGAGCAGGGCGAGAGAAAAGACGCACGGCGGCTGTGACCCAGATGCTGCACTGTCAAACGTTGTCGCATTTCCACGATCTCAAAAACTCTCTTTGGCAGCTCAACCTTATTGAAGGTGCATTGAACCCGCCGCAGGACGCGAATTCATTGGCGCGTATCCGATGCTTGGCTCATCATGTTGATCATGCATGACAGATCTTTTAGCCTCGCAAATCGCTGCATGAACGCCAATTACCATTGCACGTTCCACGGAGAATTATATTTGGAGAGATGTACCTGCCTCATGTATGGATATCTGCCCCGTACCATAGTACAAAGGTGCTGCATCATTCGGCAGACTCGGCGATCATTCAAACCCGGATGGAAGTGTGCCTCATGCTGGCCTGTGCAACGCTAACCACTACGTAGTAGGTACCTCACCCATCCAAATTTACAAGACGGCCAGTCCGTGCGTCCTCGAATCGGCGTGAAGGTATCGGGATGTCCGTCCAGGGTGGTTCGTGTATCTCGTGGCTTGTGTTGTCCCCAGCACAATCTATCCAAAACTAGAATTACTCCGAACGATATAGAATAATCATGGTCTGGAGCCGCCGCATCATCATCAGTATCGTCAGGAATGCATCCATCGCCAACTGGCTGTCCCTTACAAAACAGCGTCCCTTTCAAAACGTGAATGTCTATTCAACGAGAGGTGTGTGTAGCTCGCGGCTAGCGTGAGATCATGAGCTTGAGTATCAGCCAAAGCCCCTGTTCATGACGTGGTCTCCTTATCTTTCTCGATATCTGGTCTCGAAAATCATGAGACCCCGAGATAGTCCGTAGACCACGGAAAAGATGACAATGGCGCGCGTGTTCAACCCATCAACTCTATGATTCGCTGGCGAGGAAAGGGATCCCCTGAACGTGGTGAAACGCCCATTATTCTATATGTCGGCACCATTCCCCTCGGATTCCTTTTCATACCGAAAACCCAACTCCGTAGCAACTCCACGTGTCCGCAATGTGCCCGAACACCCGAGGATGGAGCACTCCCTCCTTCCCAATAATCCTCAATGAGCGTCAGTCCTGTTCTGGCTAATTGTCAACCTTCTAACAATGTCGATAACCTACGAATCATGGTTCAGTAAAGCTGAGCATCACGAAAATCCTCCAGCCTTAGCTGTGGCTGATCAACATGGATGAAAGAGAAAGACCCACCCCAAAATTCCTCTCAAGACCGTCACATCATCATCACCAATATATTATTGTCGTTCGACTACAGACCGTCCGAAATAGGACAACCCAAATGTAATGTCAGGACACCATAGAAGCAGTATGTACTGCTATTGTCACCACTCCCCGGACCGACCAAGAGGAAATCGAATATCTACCGCCAATTCACCGCATTACCACTGCAAAAGATCCTCAAACCACGCTACGAATTATTGAAATCTTCCCAGGATCAGTACTGGAAAAGAAGCTGTATTATTCGGCGGTAAGTTATAGGGACTCCTATCAGAATTGTTAGCATTTCGTTGTCATTAAAAAGTTTCTCCACTTAGTGGTAGAGTTGAAGTTTGAATCTTAGTAGATGCGACATGACGAGGTGTCAAAGCATTAGAAGCATCCTCTGGTCTCCGCGAATCTGATCATGGTTGGTGAAGTACGTTACTGTATTGAATCGAGTCTTATCTTCAAGGCAAACTCATGTGGCTTGAGAGCAATTCAGTGTTAAGGAAAACCAAAAATGCTTGTATGATCCAAGTCATTCAAAGAGAACCAGGGAGCAGCCCCGGAAGAGGGCTTCCTTGAGGAGTTGACCCAATTTCGTAACGTAGCACCCTTGAGAAGACAGGACGTGATCCCCAGTGATCCCTGCGCTCGTGGTCTTTTTGGCTCGGATTTCGGTGCTTCTTCTGCGGTCGTTCTTTCGTTGCAGGAGGGAGAGTAGCAGCGGACTGGTGAATGAGACAAGGAGAGCTCAGGCTCTTTTCGCTAGATGAGCCTGCGATTGGTATTGCTGATCCTCAGCGTTGCCATGCCTGATCCCCTTCCTATGTCTTGCGTAAGGATTCGGTTTTCTCAAATCTTCGTAGTATTGGCATGCCTTTCATGTTGGCATTTATGCACATCTTATCAATATTGACATTCGTGGTGGCGATACGCTCAGGACTCTTGCTCTTGTTCTTGCGATAGCCATGGCCATGGTTCTGGGCGTCTGGCCCTCGTCGCAACTCGATCCCACATCCAGTCTACCACTCCAGACACCTTCTTCACTTGTCCTCGGAGGAGTACAGATCCCGAGCTTGAGGCCGCGAATATAATCCTGATTAGGTCCTGCCAGGTCCTCAACAAAACTCTTCTGATCTTCAACCACAGAGGGCAGCTCTGACATGCGACAACGTCAGTGCAGGGTCTTCCAACAACAACGACACTCTATTCAAAGATTCGACCAGACTGTCCACCAACCTATCTTGTGTAGGTAATGACATCGCGCATCAACAATAGTGTACTCTTCGATCGATCCAATTTGCTCCTCGACAGCTCCAGTTTCGGTTGCAGGCACCCCCGCTTTATTCTCTCTCAAAAGAGTCGTAGCCTCCCATTCCTCCCATCCACCACACCAACAAACACCGTGCTGCCCACTCGAACTCGGCATCCCCTTCACAAATATATTCTCCACCTCTTTTCATACCTCAAGACATCCCCTGACGACAATCTTTGCCGTGCACACTGTATTCCTCGAAAAGATATGTGATTCTGTATCCTGTCCCAGCAGCGACCCAAGCTCTCTCAATTCCAAAGACGTCAACGAGACGTCCCTTGCAATCAAGAGGAGTACTTGTCGACAGCCGAGACAATATCGCCGACAGTGTAGAGCTTGATACTCAACCGTCGGTCTTTGTCTACTCAGCACGACAGACGCAAAAATACCTAATCCTGCCTTGTTGCGCTAATATCATATCTTCCGCACATGGTCTGCACAAGATGCCAAATTTTGGTGGAGCATAGCTGTAGGCAAATCGCGGAGCGTTGAAGATTATTCCGTTCCTCGTCACACCGTCACATACTCTATCATCAAAGCTAAACTTTTAGCTGGTCGATTGAAGTGAAGAGGTCTGTTGAAGAAAGTTGTGGCAGGCAGTATATGACATTGCCCCAACGCCCTGCCGTCCATATTACCATGCTTCAATGCCGCATGGAGGGCGACGAAGTGACCATCGATGAGGTCATGCATAGGTAACTTCGGCGGTATATCCCATGCCCTCTGCAACCTTCACAACTAGGTCGAACGATACGGTTTCGCACGTTCTGAGATGTCGTTACCCCACCAACCACTAGTGGTCTTGGCAACTCACTATCACTAGCCTTATCCCATCAAACGTCCATGCAGGGATCTCGGCTAGCACCTTGGCAGAACCCCTGAGACGAGTGCCCGGGTTGGGATACTGCCACTTTACAAAGCCTTCCTCTCGATTTAGCAGGCTCTATCATGAACGAGGGATATCGGCGTAGCGCCTACAACCCCGATGTCTTTTAATAATTATGGGGCCAACTACCCCGGGGTATAAGCATCCTCAAGGGTCCTCACTGCCTATCTAGAATAGTTCCCTAACTCTTTCAGAGCCCACAATGCCTTGTTAGGGTCCGGTACTACGTAGCACCTCTAGTAGTGACAGTGAGGCCTTGACCAATGTCTGAGTCATGGTATATGTTAGAGTCCTAGGATTGATAAGCGTATAGGATGGGCTATTAGTAGTGGTTATCCTCCTAAGACTTAAGGGACCCTACTCAAGAGCTCGACAGTTCCACATACGGTAGAGCGATAATAGGTGATTTAATTCCCCTTGATACCGGTCCTGGTGGTTGCCCTCTGCAGCGCTGTATTTAGATAGTCAAACCAGCCAGTAGAATAACGAGTACATAATCAACCTACCATCGCACTCCCTCGATCAGATATCTGTCATCCCCACTTGCATGATCTCTACTTCTAGATCCCCCACGCCTTCGACACAGCCCATACACCCTTTCACCAAATACCATAAAAGGCCGTCTCCCCAACCTTCATGTTTCAGCAAGCAGCAGCCACAAGCTGTTGAGATATATGCCAAAGTAGCTGACGTAATACCGAAACTTGCGCAACGGCAATATCCCATGTCCTGGCATCCGTCTCGGCTGTACCTCGGCAGCAACCGCTGAAACGGATGCCGTGCCAGGACATGGGATAGGAGCTGCCGTGCCCTCATGCCTTATCCCCGAGTGACATTGCCCTTCGCTTTTCCATACGTTGCATCAACAGATCTTCTTTAACCATGCTGCTGTATTCCTTCCACGACATTCCAAGGTTTCGCACACTATTCTTTACCCTCCCAGTCGCCGTCATCATATGAGAAAGCTTGCATGTCTGCCGCTGGGGTCCCAACGTCCCTCCCTATTCTCTTTGTCTGCTATGGAATGAAGGGCAGACCTATTTATCTAGAGATCCAAAACTTCGTTGGGAGTCTTTGCGCGGGAGGGCATGGGGTAAGTGTTCGATGCGTAGTTGACAGAGATACCGGCGCGGCAATTGTGGCATCGATATTGGGGGAAAGAAGCTGTTCATGTGTGGTCAGTGGCGTGTAAGAGATTGCTGCTAAGTGAAAGGTAAATTGTGCTGCAACGGCTGATACGGACATCTCATCGATCGTGTTGAATGTCAAGTAGGCTCTGTGTTAGGATAATTTCTAGCAGCTGCTGAGCAGAACGATAGCGGATTCAAGACTTCCATTCCATGACGAGCGTCAATTCGGGAGCTGAAGTGTCAGTAACCTGACAAAAATCGTAAGTGCAATGTCGTCGCCTATACATTTTGACAGATTGACGTTGTGCCTCATAAAGGTAATGTTGACGAAGGGATGAAGGGTCGCCGTAGGATCCTATTTTGTTTCATCAAATACCACTCTGGAAGAGGAGAGTTACTTGCTATCTCACGACCCACGGATTCCTCGAGGGCTTCCTTTGATCCTTTACCAAGGGTAGATGCCAGTCAATCCTTGAGTGTGGTTGTTGACTGGGATTTTTGTGCGGCACCGCCGAGATGATTGCGAAGTGTGGTTTACTATCTGGCCATGAGTGAGAGCCAGGCATTTGGCTTATCTCTGACCCTGAAGTCCGATGGTGCTGCACCTTAGGCATCTCGAACCAGCTGTGACTGGAGTAAGGTGTCACTTGCTTGGATCTTGGGTTACCAGATGGCGCTGCGGGGAATTGTCAAGTAGGCCCTCAATGGACGTAGGTGAGGCCATAAATTCCTTCGCTCCTCTGTAGGTTCATCCATGCGGATTTGCTTGTCTGAACTGTCATAACGAAGAGGCTGCGCTCCCCTTTTCGTCGCCTTCGTCGTCTTTACTAAGTCTGCTGCCGGCAATAGACCCTTGGCGGTCTCTGCTGCTGCACTCTCTCTGGGTGTCTTGTTTCGCTTCTCGGCATATTCATATGAATCCGGGCTAACGTATACATCACAGGGCGGGATACTGTCCCAAAAGCGTAGTCTGTTTCGATAAGGACTTCAAAGGCTTTATCGGGATTATTTCTGTCACAGCTCATTAGCGTTATTGCCATCGTCGCTGGGGCATAACGGTTTTGTTGCCTTATCAAGTCTTCGTCCATCGCCCTCCGCAAGCCTCCCTTGCGAGTCCTCCTTCGACAATCAAGCACATGATACTAAGTTTTGGAGCATCTTCATGACTGCGAATCCTTCGATGATGCGACTGCTTTGGGCACACTGCAATCAGGGAGCCGTAAGACTCGAGGTTTGAAGATGTCTGGAGTGTTCATCCAGACATTCGTTCGGGAAAGTCGTTGGTGATGACGGAAGCATTGACAGCGTCATCCCCATCGGGCTGCCATGGGACGATGGCAGGTGGAGCCTTGCTGAGTTTGTGCATTGTACATAAATTGAGTCTGCGGGCTCATTCCCTTTGAGGCTGCTTTACGGCGTCGAAGATGAGGTCGTCATCTAAGCAGGTGGGGTTCTCTAGATAGAGAGCGTCTTTCTTAGGTCGTCTTCCAAAAAACGTCGCCTTGTGTATGTCCATGCCGAAGTATTCACTCATACTCTTGCAGAAAGCAACTATAGGTCCACCAGCGACCGCCGCGTTGATGTTGAAGTCTTGAAGGCCATCTGTATTCGGAAGAACGCGGTAAGATGCGCGTAGCTTCTCATAGGACTCGAGTTTAAGGGCAGCGATTCGCACAGCAGCAAGATCTCTGGTGACTCCATCCGTCAGATCTAGCGCATTGGGCTACTGGTGAAGTTCTTCTGATTCGGCCTGCTGGGGAAGTGGCAAACGTCAACTCGGCTTCGATTGTGAGGCTTCGTCTTCTAAGGTATAACCATGGCAGGCTCTTGCAATATAAGACTAGGTAGTATACCGTAGACTGAGGGTCCGACTCTTCACTGGGGCGTGAATGTCGGAACGCTGCCAGTTTTGCCTTGACTCTGGAAAGTCCTAGGGAAGCCCTATTGAGCTCGAGGTTTTGTCTGCTTTTGTGACTTAGGATCGTGAGATATCTGGACTAGTTCATGCCAGCTGTATCTAATATGGCAGTTATGCAACCTATAGTGAAGATACGGAACGGCGCAGCTGTTGGTACAAGGTAGCAACACAAGCAAACGGGCATGCGAGAAAACTCCTGTCGCATTAAACCATTTCATCCAGGAAGCAGATGTGGAAGTGCTATTATGGTGGCATTGTTTTTGAAATCAAGAGCCAATCCATGAGAGAGGGATGGGAGGAACGTAGAAGTCTCGATTGCTAATTGCGTTTCATAGTATCCACTCAAGTAAGGCAATGCAATTTCGGCGAGGGTAGAATAGGTACACCTATGTACCTATGTGCATAGTTGGGCCAAACCGCTGATCCTTGTGACAGTCCGTACTATGGACACTTCGTTTTAACGGTGGTAGATTACGATCGTTGATGGTGAAGAGTGTCCAATTTTGGAGGTTGAACATGGTCTAGAGGACATGTACACCAATATTGGTTATGGTAGCGGATGACATGGGACGATGGCTAACGTCTAGGAGGCATAGTATCGTTGTTGATGGCCTGGTGGGGAGAATGAAGACCCTGAGGCCAATCGATAGAGATAGTGGTCAATGACCAATTTTCGAATGAAGCTGGTTCTCGGTGCTATCTAGGTGTGTCATCTTGATAGGTAATAGGGCTAGTGATTGATGCCGTTGGCGCGTCAAGATTGGCATTCCCTTTTTTTTGACACCCCCCAAGTAAAGATGTGATGCACGGCGGCTTCTCTGCATTCATTGAAGGCTGTCAGATACGAAACAGTAGATCCTCAGTTGATGACTCGCACATTGGAACAAATTACGTTATCACGATCATTGGTCGGCGGGCTCCACTCGATTTCAACGACGATAGCTGCTCTGTACATGAGCAGTGGCCATCTAGCTGAAGGAAGTGTGACTTGTTCGTACATCAATAAACATTCTTACCTGATAAATTACTTGGCTCCGCAGCACTATTGGCGGAAGAGACTGAAGCTGCAGCTCATATCAAGAGAGCACTTCCATTCAAAGCTCAGCTGAATGGGTCGAGGTTGCACGATCTTCGAATACGAGTCAAATAGACAATCACCTGATTCTTATCAGTATTGCCACAGACGTTGTAAGTCTTCTCAATTGCCACAGGTGTGTGGACGGTACCCCAGCCCCGATCCTTGCGGTGCCTGCGATGGTGCAGGCTGCTGCCATGATGCAGGAACAAGATTCCCGATGTTTCGCAAGCGACATATGCGGGTCTGACATGGTCACACCACCATCAGAATGATCAGTTGCCAGTGAAGTGATAGATCTCCTTGGGTGTTAGTGCATCCAGAAGTATGCCTGGGTATGATGACATGGAGAGACCTTCCAATGAGGTGATTGGGTTCATGTGGGACATTTGGTTTGCGCAGCGAGCCTTTCGGGATACGAACTCCACCCTTTTTGGGATGCACGAGGATAGAGATGAAAAAGTGGGCAGCAGAGGTGGTGGTTGACTTCAGCGACGATTGACTTTGCCTTGGCCGCATATCGAGTTAGGTAGACTTGTCGAGTTTGTTGAACACGACCCATTTGGAATATACTTTATCACTCCCATTCCATCTGATTAAGTGTTTCCCCAGTATTCTATCTCCGCTTCAGATAGGGTTGAGGTTCGCCGTTTCCCGCACCAAGCTTTCAGTAAGTCTGATAGACAGTCTAACGTTCATGCATAAAGCCACATCGCGCATGCAGGGCGGGCGGGGGAAAGGCAGGAAGAGTAGGAAGAATTGGAAGAAATGACCTGGTACGTTCATGACACCAATGCATAGAGTAGCTCTCACATGCGGCTGTCGCAAGGATGTACTACTAGTATGTTGGAGATGGCAGTATCGATGCAGCCAGATGCAGCTAGTCTGCTCTGCAAATTCCAGTTGAGTCTCGTATTCTATGTTGGAGCAAGTTGGGAAGTCTGGAGAGTTGGCATGGGGAGATGCAGCTGAAGGCATGAGCTGAAGACGATGATGAATGGCGAAGGAGTGGTATGAATTGAAGCAGGAGCTCAGCCAGTATGATGTTGGAGGTGCAACTGGAGATCCCTAGTGGCCCTCCGTAGTTCGGCTATTTGTAGAAATCTAGACCGAGGACCGACTGCGGCCAAGGCCAGCACTTGAGCCACCACCACCACCGAATTCCAACTCCGCAAGTCCGCTCAGGCGCACGCCAGGCTACAATTGGCTAACTGGCTGACTGACTACCTTACCTAGCCACCTAACTAACTGTGCCTCAAGACCGAAGACCCTGATTAGGGGGTAGAAATTAGCAAGCGGGTGGCTACCCCTATCTGTATCCTCGGGATTCGTTGGCTTGTTTGGTGGTTTGGTGGTTTGGTGACTGACTTACTGTCCCGTGTACGCCCCCCTTCCCTCCCCTTCAAAGGCTCAAGGCGACTCTTGGCTTTCCAGAAGGAATAGTTCTAGCAGTCACGGGATGGACTTGCCGATTCTGAACGCAGCCAAGCCTGATTCGTGCCTTCCATCTAACTTGAATGAGGTCCTTGGGCAATGCAACCACCCCCCAAGCTGCAGCGGCCGTTTCGGATTAGGATGATCAACTAGACGACAAGCAGATCTGATGTACAGCTTGTCATTCGCGACCCTTCGAAAGAATACGAGCTGAGGTAGTGAGTAAAAAGGATGGAAAGAGTCGTCGGCTGAAATGCCAACAGACGGCATTAATGCTGGGTCAGTCGATTCGCGCTAAGATAAAGTGTACGGCGAGGGTCCCCCCTGCTCCCTCCCTCCAATCCCAGTGATCCACTGGCATTTTCCTCCTCATTCATCCTATTCCCTTACTACCGTAGCCACCACCGGCCACCTTCTTGCAACACGACTCGAAGGAGGGAGAAGCAGAAGCAGCTTGCAGACGCGTGGATGCCTGTCGCACCATCGCATACACTTGTACCTCGATATTGAGCATAGACCAAAGACTACTAGTAAGGTGGACCTGCATGAAGCCTAATAATAAAGTAATGCTATCATCCACCGCTGGATTCGACATCGCTGCCAATTGAAATTTTTATAACTGCATGGCCACCACCACTTTCCCTTCGTCAAGTTCCCCCCAACATCGCATGATTCAATATTCACCAGTCGGTTCTCAGGCGGCAGATGTTCAGGGCTCTCAACACTAGTCTATAGCCGCACAGACTCGTCCACAACATCCGGTCATCCCCATTCCCATAGTCTGCCACTGCGATCCCTCCAACGCCTGCACCAGTCAAGGCCATCCCGGAGCTTAGACCTGAATCTGTCGTAAATTCACGTAAGGATTCTGGTACTTTACATATGAACAACGGTCTCATCTCCGACCCATTCCCCCAGTTGACGCCTTTCCCACCGAATTCCCTCTCGAGTCATCAGGTCATTCAGGGAATTCACCAAGTCTCCACAAGCCCACTTTTAACGGATATTTGTTGGGAACGCCTTTCAACACTGTTAAACTGTTCGTCCGCCCACTCGTATCTGCACCTGTTCGAAATCAAGATCGATATTGAAGAAGATTCGAAGAGAAAGTAATACTCCTGCAGCTTTGAGATCCTTCCGAAGATCAAATTAGAGCCTCAGTCAAAAACTAAGAACACACTTCCACTCTAATCCCTTACCGAAAACTCAATCTGCTGGAGCTTCTATCAACCTTCGAAACATTATCCTTCCTTACGAACCTTCTCTTGGATTTGACCTCCCGCGGTAAGTCCTACGCCCTGCCCTTGTACAACCAAACTTATTATTGACAGTGCGATTAGACTCCATCCGCTGTAAATTAGCCTTGCAGCGTCTGCAGATGCTTCGGTGCCATGAATACTGGCAAAGCACCTGCGTGTACACCAACATGGCGGGGTCATATTGAGACAACCAAAGATGCTCTGATCATCTTCGAAGCCTGCTTCTCCGGCTCTCTGGCCCACTGCTTCCGCCGGCCGCACGATCGTGAACGAAACCAGCTCATTGTCAGTGGGAACGTTTTCGTCTACGAAGAGGCCACATCCGGCATCAAGAGATGGACAGACGGGATACCCTGGAGTCCAAGCCGGATATTGACCAACTTCCTCATATACCGTCAACTCAACAGCCCCTTCCCGCCGGGGGAAAAGAAGAGAGCCACGAAGCGGAGCCAAAGGTCAATCAAACCAGGCGAACCCTACCCATCCAGCGCCTCTTCGACACCAGTCACCGATGAGAGTAGACCCTTTCCCCCAGCATCCCCTAATCCTAGCATCAAGGCGGACGAGACATCCGACAAAGACGCCAATCGTGGGCTGGTCGGATCATTGGTAGATTCATACGAATTCAAGGAGAACGGACTGCTCAAGAAGACCATGACCGTCACGGTGCACAATGTCCAACATCACTTGGTTTCCTATTACTCGCTAGAAGATGCCAAACACAAACTACGGACGCCTAGGGATGATCCCCATCTGAAGGATCTGCCCATACGGGGTGAGCTGCTGAATCAGCCCAAATTCAAATTCCCAAACTTCGACGACGCCGGCGACGGTACGTACGATCAGGTGGATGGACAACAGAATACTTACCAAGGGTATGGCTTCCCAAACGGGTACGACCCGAGGATGTATCGGGATATGCAAGTTCCGCAGGTCTCGTCGCCGATGGGTTACCAAGCTGCCGCCTATGCTCCGTCACACCCTCCGTCTTCGAGCGCAGGCTACGCATCGATAGCACCTACGACACCAGGCTACGCTCCTCCAGTGCAGTATCCCCAACACACTTCTCAGCACTCGTACCCGCACCTAAACCAACAGCCGCAGTACCAAAGTCAGCCATCGCAGCAGGTGCACTACCATTTGCCCCATTATCAAGGCCACTCAGGAGAACAGCAACTTCCTCATTCTGGCTATCAGCCTCATGCAGCCGCTAATCCTTTACCTCGGCCAACCGCTTTGCAAGATTTCTCTTCCGGAGCATCAGGCGAAAATGGCTTAAGCCACGATCCATACTCTTCCGCTGGTATCAAAATCGAGGGAATGCCAACAAGCCAACCACAACAACACCAAGGCTGGCAGATGCCATACTCATCACAACCATGGCCACCGCGGCCTGAGGGAGCGCCGTATACATCCTATCGTGCCCAGCCTTGATTGCATGTCCTGAGCAGGGTCTCACCGTCTCTTGGCTTGCCAGGATCGGCATCCTCTTTTGCGAACTGGAGGCCCCTTCAATGCCTATTGGAGAAGTTTAATTCGCCGATTCAAGCCTGCTAATGTTGCTCCTAATCATATCGTTTAGCGTCTTCCCTCGCCAAATTGCCCTTATACTGGGCTACTAAATGAATCATCCGAAAGGTCCAAACCGTTCATACTAAGTCTAGACTCGCTACACATACATTCACACCCCCTGCCGACATTTTCGACCCATTACTAATGCAACCTCTGCACACCCTGTCAATGGAAGATCTCCTACCTCTCCCCAGCACGCCTACGGCGCTCCAGCGCCATAACACGGCTGCCGACGTATGCGTAACATTTTCGAGCATACAGGCTATGCAAGCGTTCTAGACTCGATTCCTATGCGAACAAGCCTACGCTCCATGCGTGTTCGCTGCATCGAAAAGTGTTGATCATCTGCCTAGGTATGGCGGTATGGCAGAGCAACTAGATCAGCACCGTCATGCACTGCTGCCCGCGATATCGACATTGCCGATATCGGCATCAACATCACTCTAAGTCTCGATCTAAGTCTCGAGTTTTCACAAATGCACGGCTGTATAGTATGCGCACAAACTTCCTTTCGTGGTAATTGATCAACGTTGATCGACAAGGCATTTTAAGAGTATCGGCGTCTTGGCATAGGCTAAAGGGGCCAAAGCTGGTGATGCATTTGGAGACCTGGATTTCCACGGCGTAGCGTCGCAGTGGGTGGACAAACGCAAGTTGAGGTGAATCAGCTTCAAATTTTGGTGCTCAGTTATCATTGGGCGGTTCCTGTAATGAGTATAGTCAGTGGCATGATTCACTACCATTGACTTAGTGATATGGACAGAAAATTAATTCATCGCACAGCAGAGTGGCGTGGAATTTCCTGATCATCTAGTAGACTTCACTGAAGATCGTGGATGAGTAGTAGTACAGTGGTAGTGGGTCCTTCACAGTGCTATTGATCTATCAATTTGACTCTTCCACGGGACATGACTCAAGTAAATAAGTAGTCTAGCCTCTCACAGAATATTCCGCTCGACGCTAGGTGATGGCGATCCGGGCACCCACGTGAGAGAGAACGCTAATGCGCTCTAGCCCCACCGGGTAAGTGCAGACGAGTAGATCACGCCAAGGTTCCAGCTGAAACATCAACGTCTCTTCGACTATTCAAACACTACGGCCAGGACGCGGAGCTCGGCCATTCGAATTTTCAATGAAAGAGGACAGAAACGAGTGATTTGGGACACCCCATAGCTACCGAGCCAACACATTCGTGCACCACTCCACATAGTGCACGGCCTAAGCTGCTGCATCATGTGATGACGACGGCAGTTACTGGTACCTTGGGAAGATGGGGACGACTCGGAGCGCTGAGAGGGTATGGACGACCGAGTGTACACCCAGGAGCAGCATACGAGCTAGGCCTATGGGGCGCAAATGCTGGACGGAGTAGAACACGGAGCTGTACGAACCTGGAATGGAAAAGCGGCCAGCTTGAGAAGGGGAGGAGATGTGGAGTGCAACAGCATCTGAGCAGGGGCGTGAAATTAGAAATTGGACGACGGAGAAGCTTGATGATACAAGCCATTGTGAGAGTAAAAGAAAGGCAGACGCGTAGTCTATCCACTCAAAGCAGCAGAAATAGTGAAACGCCAGAAAAGCCAACGTACGCTTCACCGCTCTCAACCTGCTCTCACAACTAAGTATAGGTCCGACTAACATCCAGCCCAGCTCCACCCCACTTCAACCCCCCACCCTCACCCCTCTCGCCCTCCACGAGAACATCTACACCCTCCCCAACTTCCTAACAGCCACCCGCATCGTCTGCGCCCCTCTAATCGGCTATCTCCTTCTCCATCAGTCATACCCCTACGCCCTCACCCTCTTCGTATATGCCGGCATCACCGATCTCGTCGACGGATGGATAGCGCGACGCTACAACTCTGGCACCGTCGTCGGCACAGTCTTAGATCCCATGGCCGATAAAGCACTCATGACCATCGTCGTTGGCGTACTCGGCTGGCAACACATCCTACCCATGCCACTTGCTGTGCTCATCTTGGGACGGGACGTTCTGCTCAGTCTGACCGCATTCTATTATCGCTACGTCTCCCTACCGCCACCGAGGACGTTGAGTCGGTATTGGGATTTCAGCTTGCCGAGTGCAGAGGTCAAGCCGACGGGTATATCAAAAGTCAACACCTTCCTGCAATTAGGCCTGATTGGGGCGACGATGACGGGTTTGGCATTTCCGAGCTCGATGGGTGAAACCGCGCAGAGTGCGCTCCAAATCAGTTGGTGGGTCGTAGGCGGGACGACGGTGTGGAGTGGTGCCAGCTATTTGGGAAAAGGGGGTGTGAAGATTTTGGGAAAGAAGGGGGCTTAATGAGGTACGATATCCGGAGTGGAGATGGCACGACATCAGGAGTAGAGGCGGTGCGAAAGCCATAACTCTGCCACATTTACTGGACGGGCAGTAGGATTAAGGGACTCACCGTGCTCTATCGATTACACCGGGCATAGATAACAAACCTTGCCGACGTGCGAACTCCGTTCACCGAAATAGGCCCATACTATACAGCCATAACCACCATCATCAATGACAGGGTGCAAGTCGCCACATGTCGCCCTCAACATTGTCGCCAGACCAAGAATCCACATCAAAAGCAGGAATGTGAAATAGTGGCATCCTATCACTACTAGACGGAAGAACAAGAAGGAAGTGGCGGAGATGTCTATCTAGGCGGGGACGAAAGTATCCAATTGTGGGGGTATGGCACAAGGCAGTCGCTCTTTGCCTCGAGGACGCAATACAGGAGAGACGTGACATCCGTTCTACACGCCGACTGCTACCGGATAGCTTAGTATATTTTGGATCTGAGCTCGTCTAACTCGGAATTGTATCAGCGATATCAAAGTGGAAGGAGATTGTCCGGATGCAGAGAAAAGAAGTGGTCGATCTTACAATATCCCATAGGTATCTTGGCAAGGCATTTGTTTCAGGGGGTAATGCCAAGGCCCGGATGGCCTTACAGCTAAGGCTTATATCCAGCCCTATGAACCTCCATCATCAACACCGTCCCCCATTCATTACTACCTAAACACCAAAACACTCCACTCCACTCCACCACCTTTCAAACCTACACTAAGGAACTTTTCAAGCTTCTCTCTCGCCGTCGATAATACGTGTTCGTGAGACTGCACTTCCATTTCTATCCTCAGCTTCGGAATGTAGCTGAATCGCTGTAGGACTATGTTTACTCGCTACTAATTCAGGTGTGGTGATCGCTTTCTTGTTTTGGTGATTGTGATGATGACGATGATGATGGTGATGATGATATGAGAGTAGACTGGCTACCTTACAGACGTGTACTACTGATCAGCCTTTTTATCTCGTGGTGTCTTCCCGTTCCCAGCCGTTTCTAAAAGTGTGAATCTCTTCATATCTTCGCTAAAAGAAGTACATTCGAATTACAAAATTGCCCGTTATTTGAGAATCGTCGCTTGCTGTTTGAATAGTTTTGTATTTGTATTTGTATTTACCCCTCGTTGCCGGTAGGTATGTGGAATGATGGCTCTATAGAGTAGATCGATACTATCTAGCTTTGCGTACATTTCTTTTTTCAAGATATGATTGACGATTGGAGAGCGTCTATTATTGGTCCCGGCTCATACGCCTCCTAGGGAACAAATGCAATTCTTTCTGGATATAGGTTGAGGTGAATCCAGTGGATTTCTAGCTTGATGTTGATTATTCATATGGTGGTATTGTTGGCTTGCTGTATGACAAGGTTTATTGTACATGCCTGACGTTTTTTTTCATAACGGGATACGCTGATAATAGCTCTGTTTATCTTCATCCCTTGCATATACTACTACAAGTCCAACCCGCTTTGTTTCGCCGGATCATACAGGCCAAACAGCGAGCTTATGTTTCCCTCTCCTACTCGCCCTGCCCCTGGTAATAACAATAAATACACAGATCACAGCACGGAATGGACCCAAACAGTACGTACCATGCGGACACGATCGAACGATGGCGCTGTCGCTAGCGTGACTAAATCGCCGTACATCCTAACGACGAAAAGTGTGCGAAATGCTTCACGTGTCACAAACGCCCCTAATACACACCGGATCTAATGGCACATCCTTAAGCTCGATACAACATATATCGCGCGCCAAACAATTCCTACACGCCCCATTCACTCAAAAGTCCCCCACAACCCCCCGCTACACGAGAAATTCAGAGCAATAGAACCCCTAGCCAACCAACCAACCAACAACATAACAAACCCAGGCCCCTCAATGGCACTCAAGCACACTCAACCCATTCCGACCTCTTTCTCATCCCATCATTGCAAAGCAACATGCTCAACTACCAACATACCACACCGCTCCAATGAAACCGAATCCTTTGAGACAAATAAATCGAAAGCGAAATATCGAATATAATCACACAATGCCAACATATATACCCAAACCCAGATATTCAAGCTACAATCTCACCTCTAACCACCCATCTACTGTTCAAATCCAAATCGCGACCACAACCCGATTCCAAAGTCCCCCCCTCCCTCCTCCACATCCCAAGAATAAGAATCGGCCCACAACTCCAATCCTAACTAGTATACACCATACCTCCACACACTCACATACATACCTACTTACTTCCTTAGTATCACGACCAACCACCCGTCTCCCTTCTATTACATCCCAATTGACAGTCCCATCCATCCATTTAATACATCCACATTCTCAACTAATCGGACGTCCAAGGTACATAACAGAACATTCTCCTAGTAGAATAGCTAGACCCATTCAAAAGTATCATGCCTCCGATCTCTTTCCATAGATTCTGTATAGATTGAAACCTACTACTAAATACCCTATCCCGCACCCTTTTCTACTCCGCTCATCATCCATCATCCACCATACCAACCCACCAACCCACCAACCCACCAACCTACTCAACTCCCCATCCCAACCCCATCCTCCTTTCAGGACCCGCCACTTCCCATTCCCATTCCCCTTCCCCGTCCCCTTCCACAAATCCCTACTCTCACAATTCCCCACTCCCTCCCCTCACCAAAGATCAAAAACGAAAGCATCCCATCCCATCCCATCCCATCCCATCCCCTCTCATCCCATACCTGCATCCTCCCTATCATATGGCTAAAACCAACCGGTAGGGTGATTCGTGTAATTCACACATACATGATAGGGACTTGCAGATGACTTCAAGCTTGAGAGCACAGGCGAATGAGACTCGGGACTTTGGGCTTGTTGTTGATGGGTGATGGGTGTGGGAGTGGGAAATAAGTGGGAGTGGGTGATGGGTGATGGGTGATGGGTGATGGGTGATGGGTGATGGGTGATGGGTGATGGGTGTGGGAATGGGAGTGGGAGGGGGAGGGTGTGGGAATGGGAGTGGGAGTGGGAGTGGGAGGGGGAGGGTGTATGGAGGGCCTTTGTTTATATTGTACAGGGTTCGGGCGAAGTGGATTGAATTGGATGATCGGGTATAGATAGACATATTGACATCTAGTTGTAATATGGAGAGTTCTCAAGTACCTAGGCGATGTTCATGCAGAGAGGAAATATTCTAGATAGGCCTTGAACGGATTGAACTCACAAAGTCCGATTAAATACTCTCATCTTCAAGTTCGGCAACGCGGCCAAGGGCGAAAAGCCCGCTGTAAAGGAAGCCGTGGACTGAGGAGATAGAGCAGCCATTAAGAGACCATCATCCCCGGCATTCCCCCCGGCATCCCCTCAAACGCTCTATTCCGCCACCTCAACCCCTCCTCAAACCCGCTCGCATCCACAGCCTCCATCCCCCACCTCCTCTCCTCCTCAACCTCCCTCCTCGCCTCCTCCGTCACATCCCTAACCTCCTTCCCACCCTCCCCACCCTCTCCATCCGCACTCCCGGGCCCCCTCATATTGCTCTTCCTCGGCCACAAGCTCGGCAGCACCACCTGCTGCACCCGCGGCTCCACGCACCGCTCATCGATCCATGCGTGCAATCTGTTCTCCACCAGCTGCGCGATCTTGGGTATATCCTGCAAGCGCGAGCGGGATCCGACGAGCGATCGGACGCTGAGATCTAGTCTGTAATCTGGCAGGAAGGAGAAAGCGAGGGTGGTGGGCGTGGTGCTGGGGGGCTGCTGCTGCGGTGTGTCGGATGGTGTGGTGCTGGGTGTTGGATGGCTGGGCATGAAGGAGATGGACAATGTTCCTGAAAAGCGAACGACGCTTACGGATAGGGCGACTGGTAGGATGGCGGTCAGCGGTTTTGGGTAGTTTAGTACCAGCTTTGTTTCCAAGCCCATGGTGATAAAGTCGCTCAAGTCAACATCCATACGAGCCTGAAGGCTCGGCCCTTCCATACCATTATTGCCATCGTCATTATCGACGGGGTGAACTCTGCAGTTACTCAAGATCGGAAATTCCTCGCCAAGACTGATCTCTGTGACTTTGATATCCGAGACGAAATCCGGTTTCTGGGCCCCATTCAGGATTCCCGTCAAACTGGTGAGTATGGCATCGTCGTCATGGGCATCGTTTCTGAACTGCGCAATCGTCTGCGCGATCAAGACATTGAACCAGTCCAGACTCTCGGGCTGGTGGGAGTTGACGTTGTAGTATGTCTTGCTCAGTATCGTAGCCGTCGTCAGGCGCGGAGGCGGGCGTAGCACATGCGATGAGGAGCGTTTGGTGTTGAGCTTGTGCGGGGTAGAAGATGAGGAGGTGAGGGAGACGGAGCGGCGATGGGGTGAGGTTTTGTCTCGGCGGGCGAGGGCGCGGGCGGAGGCTGTGGTTTCGGGAGAGGGGGGTTCGCCGAAGATGAAGAATTTGATGAAGGCGACGATGAGGATTACGACGGAGAGTTGGCCGAGGAGGAAACCCTCTGTGAAGGAGAGGCTGGAGGGTTTAGCAAATCGAATGTGGCAGAGGGGAGAGGAGCGTACGATGATTGTGGTGGTGGTGGAGAAGGCAGAGATGCATCTAGAATGGTGTTAGACGGTATTCTAATTGGTGACGATAAGGGAGGGGCAGACGTTGATGACTACTCATGCTATCAGGAGAGAGATTTCGGGTCGGTCGAGTGTAGACCCATACTGTTTCAAGACCAGTAGAACAGTGCTGGTGTGGAGGGAGTATCAAGTGTCGGCGGAAGAACAAAACAATCACATTTTACTCAACTTCTCACATGTCGCACATGTCTCCTCTCGGGCGCACTGCTACATTCTCGAGGATTATCCATTCTTAAGTCCATAGGAGGATTCTCACGTTCGTCCTAAGATGCTATTTCAGGTTACTGGTTGAAATTATTGAGCAATACAAATTCTATAATGCAGGTTGGTAAGTCCTCTAATACGCGGAACCGAACATTCTGCATCGATAATCAGACGCCCTCTAACGTCTCTTAGATAGAAGGCCATGACCAATGGCATGTAATACAGAGCTATCCAGCAGCTGTGCCTATAGATCTTCCCAACGCCCTGCTCCCTCAATAATGCCTTGATATTACTCTCCCTAATCCCTCTTCTCGAATTGTATATCAACCTCATACCTTTATTTCCCGACTCTTGATGGAAAACCTAGGACTTAAAAGAGTCTCTCGCACTCTGCGTACTCGCACTCACTAGCGACGGGTTCGTCGTCGGCAATCCTCCGCCCATTTTCGATTTGGCAGATTGCTTGGCCTTAGCAAGCGCGTAAACGAGGCCGGAAACGAATCCCACCGCGATAGCTGAGACACTGGGCAACGTGACTGGTGCATCGAAGAAGACTAGGCCACTCACTGCGATTGGCAACTTGTTGAGAGCGCCAACCATAGAGTATGTGGTGGAGGATGTGACGCGAACACACCAGGCGGAGGTGTATGAGATAAACACGGATGAGAGTCCAGAGAAGACCATAGCAGCGATGATGCTTTGACGGCGGTCCGCGGGGAAGTTTTTCATAACGTTGTCGGAGGACCAATTCTCCACGAAAATCGATGCAACAAGGAGGATAGGGATAGAGAGAACGTTGTTGTAGAACATGGCTACAAAGCCTGTTAGATATCGCGATCAACGATAAATGCTGAACCACTCACTGTCGAAGTCCTTGAAGTTCGTCAACTTGATCCTCTTCCGTATACCCAGCAGATATGCAGCACTGCAGAGACAATTGAACAACATCCACATATAACCCGCATTCAGCGTTGAAATCTGCTGCGATGCCTCGGTGCTTGCGTGTCCAAAACTTGACAAGGCGTGCTGAATATCTGCCCAGGCTGCAATGACCGAGCTAAGCACCATGAGTCCGAAGGAGAAAAGTGACATGCCAGTGACGGAGCCACCGAACCATAGAACCTCTCCATAGGCGATTAGGATGATTGTCAGATTCTTGAAGATGGTATAGACAGGTATCGAGAGGAACTGAAGAGCTTTGGTGCTGGTATAGATCATGACAATGAGGGCGAGGGACACGGGGAACCCTAGAAGATGTCAGTCGCTGGAAGGCTATTTCTGTGAGGCACTCTCACATTTTCGAGCTTCATCCATTTTGAAGTCTCGATATTGTATGACCCCAAAGCTTTTACAGGTCTGAATCGCCAATACACACACAACGGACTGTCCCCTGTCAGCTACCAATTCCACTTATATAGCATATATCCAACTCACCTGAACGCAAAGTAGAAAAAAGTTGAGGTTGAAGCCGGTCCCGGAAAGCACAAACTTGTTCGTCACAGTCATCATAATCGAAGAAGCACAGTAGCTGAGTACGGGGACTATGGGGTTGCCGGCGATTGGTCCACTTGGCAAAGCTGGCCCCGATGGCGCTGGTATCATTGGTGTTCGAGAAGTCATGGGCGAGCTCGGTGGTGACTCGTAGCTGCGTATGGTGCCGAGTTCGATGCCCAGGTCATCGCGCTTCTTGTCGTTGGCCATGGTAGGTGATTCGTAGCTGTAGATGTTCGTCGAGTGTTCCGCAGCCCTTTTTGGGTGGTCCTGGAGCTATTCTGGCAGGATGACGTTCCCTTTTCGTCAATTGGAGCGCCTTCAAACAAGATATCTTCGGCGACGTGCGAGATATCTGTATAGTCTGCAGAGTGTATGATCTGTGTCTTTTTCGTGCTGATGTTCAAATACGAAACGCTAACTTGATAGGCCTTCCAGGGGTCCATTTTAGTCCTATGGCTTGGCAGTCTATATCGGGACGTGACGCGCCTGAAGAGTGATAGCTCCATAGCCCGATCATTACTCGTGGGTATCATATCAATTCTTACTGTTCCCACAGTACCTGTGCCACAACCCTACCGGATCTCCCACGCAGACCCAGTCGGCCTAATATCATCATCCCACAACCGAATTGCTCCTCTCCTGCCAAAACCTTCTCACCTACCACCCACCATGCCCACTTCAACCTCCGACGACGAAGACGACCTCCTCGACTCCCTCGAAACCGACACCGCAAACGACCCCTCCATCGCCCACCTCCGCGAAGCCCGCATGCAGCAACTATCCCTCGACCTCAAACGCTCCAAGCAACAACGCAATCAAGGCTTCGGTTCCTACCTCCAAATCAAAAACGAAAAAGCACTGATGGAAACCACCACCGCGACAAAATACTGCATCGTGCATTTCTTCAAACCGGATTTCAATCGCTGCAGGATCATGGATGAACATCTGGCCGCGCTCGCACCTGTGCATTTGGAGACGCGGTTTCTGAGGATCGATGTGGAGCATGCGCCGTTCTTGGTGGAGAAGCTGAAGGTTAGGGTGCTGCCTTGTGTGATTGCGTTTGTGGATGGGGTGGGTGTGGATCGCGTTGTGGGGTTTGAGGGGTTGGGGTATAGCGAGGATACGTTCAAGACGAGGGATTTGGAGGTGAGGTTGATTGCGGCTGGGGTTTTGCGGAAGGCAGGGGGGGCAATGGGAGCGGGAGGTGTTGGTGTTGGGGGGAGTGGGAGGAGAGTGGAGGGGCGAGAGGACGATGAGGATAAGAACGATGGAGATGATGATGATTGGGATTGACGATGACGACGGAAAGGATTGATGCGAATTTGAAGAGTGGCTGCGTGCAAAAGACGTAGCAGGGAAACCCTCTCAGCTAAGCGATCGAAGAGCATTCCACCGGCGGCGACACTGCTGGCAGCGCCATGCCAAAGACCCCAGGTCTGTCCCTCCAATAGAGGCGTAGCCAGTATCTACGCCTACGCTTGCTGTGGCGGACAGCACGAGGGATATGCTGGAGTGCAGTGAGGAACAGCGTGTGGAGCAGGAAGCTAGGTGCTCCGATCGGACGTAAGAGACGAGCGCAAGTAGATTGTCGTGGCGTGCCTCAAACGTGCTGTCACAGTGAATATAGATATTGAGAATCATGAGATTTGGACAAACTTTCAACAACTTATGAGACTGTGCCACTGCACTGGGTATGGCTATCACGCTGTGAAAAACTCGCTCAAGCTCTTCTATCCTTGAGCGACCTCGAATGATCCCCCTACCCCAAGCATGTCATCACCAAAAGAAGATCATGTGTGCGTAAAGTACAGAGAAGTGCCCCCTCCGAGTGTGGATGACAACGGACCGCCTTCATACGTGATGAGCGTAGTAGCTGTAAGCGTGAGACGCCACAGAGCTCATAGGCTTGACCATCAGCGTGGTAAACCCAGTTTCAGATACCTTAGGTCTAGTGGAGACTCCGTTTGTTGCGTATGCGTGGACAATTGCTGCCCTGGTGGATGAAGACCTTTATCCGAATAAGCGTAAAAGATGTCGCAGTCAAACCTTATATTTCCACACTCTTCATCTCGTCGACGCCGGCAACTCCTAGACCAGTCAATGGCTTGGCAAGGTAGTCTTTGTTGGTGGCATCACTCAGCACACCTGGAATGTCCGCTTCCATCACTTTGCCCAGCGGCTCCTGGTTCAGGCTAGGCTTAGGAGCAATTGGAGTTCCAAACTCTACTAAATTTCCACCTCGCTCGCTAGCTGCTGTGTTGTGTGTAAAGGCGTCCAGATTGGCATCACCGCCAGTGTGTATCTTCGGTACAGAATTATCATCCGAGACTTGAGCGAGAGGACTGGGTTTGCCGATGGCACCACGAGGGCTTTGGGTTGTTGTTGATCCACGATTAGAGAATCTTTGCGGTGAGCGACCTCTTTCCTCCGTCGGACTGCCGTATGGAGAGCCTCTACCAGTCGGACCGACAGAGCCTGGCCTCCTTCGAGGACCTTTCCTCCCATACTTCTGGTCCATCCTCCAGCGCAGAATATCGAGATATGCTGGCTCGACACCAGCAGCTTTGAATTCTCGCAATTTCAGCTCCTGTGTCTCCTCGTCGACAAAGACCTTTTCACCACTCATATCGTCGGCAACCATTGCTAGGAATGCTGACCAAGAGCGAGCAACAACATATTTACAGTCGTAATCCCGTCCAAAGATGATAATTTGGCCCCACTTCCCAGCTGGACCAGGCGCGAGGTCAACCGCAAGGTTGTTTCCTCCCCAATCGCGAGCTAAAGGGATCCAGCCGGAGTGGGCGTACGCTTTCTGGATAGCCCTGGATGGTTGTGAATCCTGCCGATCGAGCAGATCCTGTCTCCAGAGTGGGTTGGCGGACTGTTGTGGTGCTGGTGGCGCTGATGAAGAAGATGCACCGCGGAAGGCTCTAGGAGGAAACTGGGTCTGCGGAGGTGGACTTGTTAAATACTCTTCGTTTACTACACGCCAATTCTTCCACTCTTGAACGATCTCCTCGCAGTCTAATAGCATGCAGCCAAAGAGAATGCCGGTAGGCCTGCCCCCTCTCTCCTGACCGTCATGTTTCTGTAGTGATTCGCGGACTTCTATGGGTAACGAGCAGTCAAGCTCATGTTCCAGCTCATTGATATCATTCTGGGTAGCGCCTTCGCTGAGTTGATCACGAAGTTCTTGATAGTTGCTTCCTACCCAACTTTCAATCTTTTTCCAAGAATGTGCGGCAGGAGGCGGCGGAGGAAGGCCTTCTTGGAAACTTTGCATCTGAATCTCTCCGGGAGTGATGTTATCGAAAGGGTTTTCCTCATTGGCATTTGTCCGTCGCATGGCTAATTTTGACCGCATGCCGGGTGAGTACGGTGATGTGGGCGAGTGCATTGGACCAGCCCCCGGTGTACCAGGCGCTTGAGCCATGCCATTCTGTAGACCTGGAGTGAACTGTCCAGAAGTATCTTCGCCGTAGGGTGAGCTGAGATCAGCTCGTGAGTCTATAGCGCTTGTTGCGACGGATGTAAGAGGAGCATGACGGCTTTGGTTTAGAGGCATGTGTTGGCCCGTGCGGTAAGGGGAATCGTGGGAGGCATGGCGGTCGTTGGAGATCATTGTATGCCAGAACGAGCGCCATGCTGACCCAAATCTATCGGGACTGGTCGTCAGTAAGCGGTTATTGAAGATGTAGGACGCCGGGAAGAGCGGGCATTCTTACCCAGACATTGTTATGAAAGTTGGCCCAACGTCGCAAGGTGATGAGGGTCAGTTGACATGCATTTCAGATGCGCAGAGAGGTATGCTGGAAATAAGATCGTTGCTTGTATGAGAACATGCAAATGATGTGATGAATTGATATTGTTTCCCAAAGCGCGCGTCTTTACGTCTCCGGTGCAGATGGTGGGTGGTGGTTAAAAGGCATCATAAAAGGAGTTTGCTCTGGCTGTTACAGGTCTTCGTTCCCCTGTCCCTGCCAAAGCCAAATTTAGATAAATAGTTACCGACGCGCTAGTGAATTCGGCAACAACGCGTACCAAGAATACACGGGGGCAACGCCGATCCAAAATATATTAAATCTTCCCTAAAGTACAGCAATATAATATCGGAACAGTGGCAAGATGGAGTGGCATGATGGATCTGCTAAGAGCTGCCTCCTTAGTTGCGAGCTTCGCCGGCAGAAATTACGACGCTCTATCGACCACCACAAACTGCCGTAGAGTTGTTACAATGTTAATGATATATACAATGAGTGACGCTCCCTGTATTGAGGTTCCTAACCATCTACACTGATCCTGATTGGTCTTTCGCCATGAATTGCAGATTATCAATGAACCACGTCCACAGCTCCCAACCTGACTGCATCAATTGTTCGTTTGACAGGGCATGCTGTTACAATGTGTACTGAGAGAATCCAAGGCTATCAGCTTTCTCAACCCCATCTGTGTGTGTCACCCTTCGGCCAAGGCCAGTTGAGCAGGCGCTGTTGGTTGACGCCCCATTCGTCCAGTCTTCTACGATCCCAGAATACATATCCCCATCTTCTCAGCTTGTAATCAGTGTTCTGAGCCCCTCGGAGACTAGCCCACAACCAACCATCAGTAGGCACACTGTCAACTCTTGACGAACTTTCAATGACTCTCCGAGGCCAACCCTGACCCCCACTGACAATCCATTCATACGACCGCAATGTGTCCCTCATGATTTGGCCCAGTAGGAATGGCGTAGAAGATGATATGTCCTTCATCAATTGCTCTGAGTGCGCTACCATGAAGCTATACACTAACGCTGGACCAAGAGCAATCGCAGCTTCAGTGAAAAATGGGATAGCTTTGCCTGCGAAGTGAAAGGTGACGAAGGATTGCAAACTGGCGATTTCTTCTATTTCATGGATTGGGAAAAGCCCAAGAAAATTTCTAGCTATATGGTCCGAGTCGGCGTCTGATGCCCGTTGAGCAGTGTCGGCATTATGTGGAAGATTTACATTTGGAACAAAAAGCTTGCTGCACAATTCCCACCGCCAAAAGGCTCGATTGAGTCGACGGAGCTCTGTGTGGGAAGGTTGCGGAAGCAAAGAGCGCTGATAGTCAGGCCCCAACTGCTGACCCTCGGACATGTACAATGGGTTTCGACTCAAATTAAGTCGGCAGAAACTGTCAATGATGAATCTAAACTTAACATGAAACCTCAGGATATTAAGAGAATCCTCTATAGAGAGACGCAGATTATCAGTCATCCGTCCTTGCCCGTAAGTTTCGAGGAATGCGTCGATAATTTCCAGCCTATTGGAAACAGTGATTCCAGGCCGTGGTGCATGGAGTACGGACCAAGGATCCAGAAGATCGAGACCAACCTCGTGGAGTGTGTTTGTCGTTACATGATGGAGAACGTCTTCTTGAGCTTTCAAATAGGCCTGATGATAGCTTGATGAAACGTGGGCGAGGGACTTCATTGATTCGTAGTCTGGCATGCTGCACAAGATTAGGATCTTTATCTCGGCAGGGAACAGCTGAAGCGACATGGCTCTGGCGTAAGACATGGTATCTAGCTACGTGCTGAGATATCAGGCTGCAAGATTCGGCTACAATTCGAACGGTGGTTTTGATTGCCTCATACAACCGAAGGCTAGCAATATCGTAGAACTCAAAAGAATGTTACGTGACTATTTTCAAAGAAGTGTGGTGCGTGAACCAATTATGAAAAATGAGAGAAGGTGGATGGCACAACATTGGTACGAAAGGAGATTCATACTACGGACATAAGCGCTAATATCTGCACTGTCCATATCAGGACTAGCTTATTGGCGATTGTTTCCCGGAGTTTCTTGAGCATTCAAGGTTGTTCCTTGGACCAAACATATATTGATAACCAGCATTCGTCTTCCTTCAAAAAGATGAGTATGTCTGGCGCTGTACACAGGGAATTCTGTAAGCGAAAGATCATTAGATGATGCTTGCAAGTCCGCGATCATGCAGGCCGCACCGCACACTGCCGTGTGCTTGGACGAGTCATCATATCTTGCTGTTTCTCACATCATCGATAGAGGCAAGACTCCACGCTCTATGGATGGCGGGTAAAATGCTCGAAGTTTCCTCCCTCCATGCGTTGTAGACCAAGTATTAGATCTTGTTAACTCTCCTCGATCTTGGTGCAATATACTCACTGTTCCCAACGTTGTGTAGGCTTTCGCCTGTAGCAGGCAATATAGCCGTAAGACGGGCTGCAAGACACTGCTGTTGCTGCGATGCAATGCAACGCGCGGAAGCTATTGCGTGAACCAGAAGACAGATACTGCAGGTAGCCTAGACAGTATAAGCAACTGAAAGTAAGTCGACCTTTGGTAGGAGATAGGAGCAAGCCTTCGAAGTGATCCGCGTACGGGGGTGAATTCTGCTGTGAAAGCCGAGCCGCGGCTGCGTACCTGCGACACTTCACTTTCTTTGTTCGATAAAAATAAAACAACAGTCGATCTCACTTACCAGCCATCTTCCCTTTCTTACAGCACTCCCACCAGAAACCACATTTTGCCTCAAACGAGTTCCAGCTCAAATACAGTATCCGATGAGTGAATCGCATACTAAGTACTGACTACTGTTATAGAAACCCCGTCTTACTCAACAGTTCAAGATCATTTGTCTCACTTGCTGCTCCATCCATCTGTCTAGCCCGTCAACCCTCGACTCACCAACTTCCATCATCTCACATTTCGCTCTCAGTCATCAACTTCTCCCATTACGCCGACAGTAATGGAGCAGACTAACTCTTGCAACTTGGCTGATCCAAAGCTATTGGAAGCTATTGACAAATTATTCGAACTGAACATTGGCGAATATGTTGCGCTGCCAGAGGTGCGAAGCATTACTCCATATTGGTCCTGACTCCACTGATGTTCTCAGATACTTGTGGTTGGAGACCAGTCCAGGTAGGTACTCGCTGTTCTGAGTAATCTCCTTTCACTTATGGTGATCGGTATAGCGGCAAAAGCTCTGTGCTCGAAGGCCTGACAGGCCTATCTTACCCTCGAGACAGCGCACTCTGCACTAGGTTTGCCACTCATATCACCTTCCGGAGACGCCAAGTCAAGAGTGTTTCAGTCTCGGTCATTCCAGCCGTTGATGCTAGAGAAGACCATTGCGCAAAGCTTCAAAATTGGAAAAAGGATAACTTTCAGTCACTGGACAGCGAAACATTCGCTTTGATCTTGAAAGAGGTATTACTGCTTTCCATGTAGTCCTTTAGCGTTCCGGTTTCCTACTCCAACTTCGGGGAATTCGTCCACAGCTGCACCAATCCTTTTGCGATGATCTCAAATACTAATGGAGTTTTCATCCAATAGGTGTATCAACTTATGGGGCTTGGGGAGCAAGAGGAAGTATTTGGTGCCTTAATAAAGAAGACATTTTCGAACGACGTGCTCAAGATTGAGATCTGTGGCCCTGACCAAGAACATTACAGTGTGATCGATGTCCCCGGTATTTTCAGGAACACAACGTCTGGAAATACAACCAAGGCGGACATGGCGATGGTGCGATCCATGGTGTCAGATTACATGAAAAATCCTCGCTCAGCAATGCTCGCAGTCATTCCGGCCAATGTGGACATCGGCACTCAAGAGATCCTGGAAATGGCGAAGGAGTACGATCCTGAGGGTCTCAGGACTTTAGGAGTGCTGACCAAGCCTGACTTGGTAGACAGAGGCGCCGAACACAATACAGTGGACATTGTGGAAGGCAAGACCCATACTCTATATCTCGGATGGTGTGTTGTGCGAAATCTGAGCCAAGAGCACCTACAAGACAGCTCAGTGGACAGACAGACTAAAGAGAATGAATTCTTCGCGACGGAGAATCCATGGAAGAAGCTACCGAAAGATCGAGTAGGCGTTGGAGCGTTGCGAAAGCGCCTTGTTGAGTTGCTTGGCGACCTCATCAGACGCGAATTCCCAAATGTATGACAGTTGTCACAGATTCTTGGCCCCTCACACAATCGATGTGAAGCTGACATCCGCACTTTTAGGTCAAGTCGGACATCAATAAGAGGTTGATGAAGTGCGGTGACGAACTTGAGGCTCTGGGTCCATCCCGAGAAACCAAAGAACAACAGCACAAATACCTTCTGGATCTTTCTACGCGATACAAAGAGATCACAGACCAGGCGCTTAAGTCCCACTACAGCGACGACGTATTCGATAATTCTCGGAGTCTGCGTCTTGCCACAGTATTCGTGCGTCGCAATGAAACCTTTACCCGCGACGTGAGAGACAAAGGGCACACGTATGAATTCACATCCGAAGTAGAGATCGAACCTGAGGTAAAAGCCTCGACCAAAGAAAATCCTTTCAAAATCCGCTATTATCCCAATCATCGGGACCTGGAAGACCTTTCTCACAAGGAAGGCAAGATGATTGAGCCAAGCGCTAAGGGTATTGAATCTTGGCTGGAGACCATCTACCAAAGTTCTCGAGGACTCGAATTGGGTACATTCGATGCTTCTCTCCTCACACTCGTGTGGAGAAAGCAATCGGCAAATTGGAACACGTTAGCTTTAGGGTACATCCATGATCTTGTTTCTGTGGTTCATTGCTACACTGTTAACGTTCTGTCCCTGATCTGCGGACACGAGCCAATTCGGAGGGGTCTCATGTCGGTCCTGCTGGAAAGCTTGATCGAGAGATATGCAAAAGGAATCGACCACGTAGCTTTTCTCCTGGAATGTGAGCGGGTGAGCCAATTTCTGTATCAAAATTCCCAAAGATGATTTCGGGACGAGGCCTTCTTAGGGGCTGACTCAAATGTTTGAGAGCATGCCGCCTGTCTGAGCAATTCATAGACTCTTGCCTATTAGGTTGTATCTCGGAAAGGGTCTCTTCTCTCGGGTTGCCCTCTGCTTAATACCACGTCTCATGACTTTCTCCGATGTCATGAGCAGGCGATGCTGACTCCGACCTATGCGCAGAGCGGTACACCTTTGACCACCAACCACTATTTTGCAGACTACTTGGACAAATGGTATGCTCGAAACAGGACGTAGAACCAACAACAGTCATTCGCTAATAGCTCTTCAGTCGTCAAAAGAGGGCCAAAGCTCTAATGCAGAAGTCTGCATTTACTGTACCGGGCTACGGAGAAGTTGTGAAGCTTGACCACATGGGTCAGCCTTCCAACAGATTGACGAACTCGAAATACACAGTATGCGACCTTCACGACATACTCGAATCGTACTACAAAGTGGCACGCAAGCGCTTTGTAGACAACATTTGTATGCAAGCGGGAGATCGATTCCTTGTCACTGGTCCCGATGCACCAACCAAGGTATTTAGCCCTTCCTTTGTGAGCGGGTTGACCGATGAGCAGCTGGACACCATTGCAGGTGAGAGCGCAGCCACACGACGCAAGAGAGGAGAATTAACACGCGAGATTGCGAGCTTGGAGAAAGGGAAGAAACTGCTCTGAAGATATCTGAGCGTGGCTGCTGCCTGGATGGAGACCTAACAGACAGCAATCAAAGGGTTTTCTTGATGAGGCGGTATCCAACATGGCGTGACCAAATGGCCTTCTCATCAATCAAACTATGCCCTGGGACTGCTCGGAGGGTGACCTGATGGATAGTAATCGGATGACTTTACGCCCAGCATAGTACCCATCCATAAGATGGAATTCAATACACACTGACCAAAGTCTATCATCCACGTGAACAGAGTGAACAGATTAATTCTTCGTGAAGTTTAAGATGTCCAAGAGGTTGACAGTTTCCCCAGCGTAAGTTCGCTCCCGAGGGCTGGCCCAAAGGAACAGGAATTGCACGTTGCGAATGCAATTCTTTGAGAAAAGTGGCCATGGCTTATTGACCCAGGGTGGCCGGTCTCATGACCGTTATCATGAAAGTGAGATCCAGTACCGGATCTATCTGACGACTAGTGCCTCGTTGCGAGCCTCTCGTCAGCGCTGAAAGTACGGGGCATGATCCTCATCAACACCATCTTCAAGGTCGTTTTTCTCCTGAATCTTCTCGTCTCCAGTTGAGGTCTCGCCTACAGATGCTTCCTCATCCTCCGGAATCGTAGGGTCCCTTGTGGCAATCTCTACCACAGGAGAATTGGGGTCGATGTCGCGACTCTCAATGATCTCTTTGTCTCTGCCAACCCCCTCATCGAAATACGAAGGCTGCTTAGCGTCCTTCTCATGCGGCACTTCGATGCTCGTTCGTACAATTCCTTTCACGGCGTAACCACCTTCTTTGCCCTCGATCCATATGTCAAAGCTGCCCGCATTTGTCTCTTGTGTCTTTCGCCTGACGCATATCTTCATTTCCTCTTCCGCGTACAAAGGCGCTAGGTTTCGATATTCGACAGCTCTGATGCTCTCGACGGGGCGTGCTGTTGGTTTGCTTGCGTCCGTCTTAGCCAGAAAAAGTTTTAAGACTTCGAGCATTAGGACCAGTGTCAATGGGCCGTGAACCAGCAGATTGCGATGACCCTCAATTCCTTGACAAAACTTCTTGTCGAGATGTATGGCATGTGCATTGAAAGTCAAAGCTGAGAATCGAAACAGCAATGCTGGAGTTGGGATCACTCTGATGGAGTAATCGGGAGGCTTCGTTGGTGTGAGAAGCCTCGCAGGTAATTGACTTGATCCTCCGGAAGGACTTTGGGAATCTTCACGCATGAAGACGATATTTCGAGTCTCAAGGATGTGGGCATCAGTGTCAGTCGTGAGCTTCTTAGGTATATTACCTTGATGAATAGCTCGCTCAATGGTCACGAAAATTTTCTGTTTGTCGGCTTCGCCCTTAAATTGGACATCGATAATTTTCTCGTTCAGATGGAAGGCGGAAAGATCGACTTTGAGCGGTTTCAGGAATTTCATGTTGCCACCAGCCCACATACGGCGAGTGAAAGGAGGGCCGGGCGAGTGTAACGGATCCGTGCCATCAGCATATAGAGACGAGAGACGGGTTTGGGGAGGAAAATAAACAAGGTGATAACCAATCGCCAATTTGTTGGCATGATTCACCTGTATATTGGGATAAGGAATGAAGTCTACAAGAGTCGTTTTCAAAAGCCTGGCAGGTACTGGTGTCATAAAATCCGTGATGAATGGTAACTTGCGAGCGATCATCTCTTCACGCAAACGCGAGAGGTCTGGGGGAGGTTGTGAAGAATGGAGTCGAAACTGTCGACATTGAGTCCTCGATTTTCCGAGTGGCATCATACGCTGTACGCTGTAGGGGGTTGGCATTTTCGATACAGGCTACGTGCCTCTCAAAATGGCTGTTGGTAGGATTGTGTCTGTGTGGGACAGCTCTACGATGGTATATCGGACCAAATGATGCCGCAGTAGTAGCGACGGGTAGCATCGAGCTGCCGTGGATACACCATGACTCAGATATAAAGGACAGAGATGTACGAGGTATGATATATGTGGATATATTAGGTCGAAAGTCGAGACGCCGAGGGCGGATTGGTTCCGCCAACACCTGTCACAGCGACCGACCGATGGACCGTAGAATAATTTGTGTACAAATTCACCCAGAGTCAGGATGGCCGACGAGCTTCTCGTGCAATTTCAAGAGCTCTTTGAAGGCCAAATCGTATGGGTCCTTACCGAAGTTGCCTTGGCCCATTGCTAAACGCCTCTGCAGGACTTCGAAGGGCAAAAGAACACCGAGCTCATTTCCACCATTATCCTTGCTCTCTCCGGTGTACGAATTCCTTCTCTTCGCCTCTGTGTTCGATTGATTGCTGACATGGCATCTCTCCAGCTTGTGGCTTTTATTGTCGGCTTCGCGCTTCAGGACATATATATGACGCTTTGGGTTGGGCTTGGAGGTGCAGCACTGGCATTCCTGATCGTTGTCCCACCATATCCATTCTACAACCGGTCACCCGAGAGATGGCTACCAGGGAAGAGCGGGATATCGGGGGTTGGCATTGAGGTCGACGGGAAGAAGATCAACTAAATTACTGGCACCGAAGGAGAGACCACATAACAAGATACCATAGGCGTTTGGAAGTCATCAAGTTCATTTGGACGTGATCTATCCTCAAAATATGCTTCGTAACGGTCGTGATTTTGCCTATGCAATTTATGCCACCGCTAATCACCTTTAAGTCATCACCAATGGGGGTGGGGACGAGCCTCTTTCCTGCAAGCCCAATCCTTCTAGAACTACGCCGATAGGGTATATCTTGTAGGATGATGCTTCGCAAGCCTCCGTGTCGTGATCTGCGTATGGTCCGCCGTGAAAGTATTCATCTACCATATTTCTGGAATTCCCAGTCACGATTGTCGAGCGGACAGACTTGTCGTGTCTTCAGCCAGCGTGAGATGCAGTGGAAGTGGAAAGCGTGCTGTCAGAGTATGAATACCACTATCGGCAAGTTCTGTGGAGGTGGGGGTTCCTTACGTTACAGATCCCCCAGGCTACCGTACACTCCTCACTTGTGGCCGATGCTTGATTTGCTTGACATTCGATACCTTTAAAGCATTGTCAGTCAGCTCGGAGCAAGGACGTCCTTGAGAAACATACAGAGATCCATGATGTGATTTCGGCAGATGGCACAATTGTCTACTACGATGTCCCATGCCCATAGCGCCACAGCGTTCCACTTCTTGACCTCAAACCTCTTCTTATCGCCGGAAGCAGCGTCACCTCCTGACTTAGATGACTTCACGAGGGTTTTTGACTTAGCAGGGCCTGAAGGACCTGCATCGGGCATGTCCACATCTGCCATATGGTGTGGAGCTAGTAGAAGATGAGTGCTGAAAATGATGTGGGAGCCTGAGCGTTATACGCGTGAGGTCAGGTGAGAAGTGTGTTGGCAAAGGCAACGGGCAGACAATTGTGGGTGGTATGACAGCGTTGCGGCGATAGCTGTGTTGGTGTTGGAAGACAAAAGAGCTCTATGGACAAGCTCTGTTGAAACTGATCGCAGGTCGCTGTTGTTTCGCTGGGCCTCAGCAACCTGGGCGATATGGTGAAGACCCTTGGAGGGAATGTGCTTGACTCTGGTGCAGAATAATAGAAGATACCTGATCCGCGGTGTGACACCAGTGCAGTCTTGGGTGAATTTCGATCGAATTGTTGGGACGATGTTAGAAGTGACTCCTGGAGGTATTCTATCTGCGTCCAAAGTGGGGCAAGCGCCGTGCCAAGGCCTCTCGAAAGAATGACACCAGCCTCCCCACTATTTCCTCCTTCAACCTTCTTAACCCACACCAACACCATGTCACAGACACCATACCACCACGACTCCCTAATGTCCTTTCCTCATACAGAACAGCTACAATCGCCACTCATAAGACCTCCAGATTTATCGACACTGCGACCATCAGAACCCTTTAAACTTCGCAGGTCTTATCTCTGAGATCTCGTACGAAGATCGCACGCCCATAACCGTCGAATCATTCTGGACAATCTTACTACAGCTTTGCTCATCATCCCTTTTTGGTCTTACAGCCCCATCGATTATACCTTGCCTTTGCATGCGACGTGTTGCTCCTCTTTGTCCAATTTTCACGTTTTGTCCCAAACAAGGCTGCATATTTATTAAGCCACAACCGACATCATGCTTGCACAGGTAGAGAATATCCGCAAGACGGCTCAACGCTCTCGACACACTCCAAGAAAACCCGTGGCTCCCATATCATCTCAAGATCCCTCATCCGAGGACGCTGGTCTCTCCGCATATACCAGCAAAGAAATGCATACTGGGCACCCAACACGTATCTTGCGTAGAGGAGATACTGAAGCGCTCCTTAGTACCGCGTCCGTCGGGCAATCTGGCACAATACCTCCACAAACACTATCTCCACAAACTCCTCCACGCCCCAAATCGATGTACGCAGGATCTGCCGACAAACAACAAGCATGTGATGGCTCAGCTCCTGAGAGCTCTCGAAACAAGAGGAAGTCATCCAAATCGCAGGCTAGTAAGCAGCTCACTCAGGTGTCAGCGATGCCTATGATGAACGATACTTCAACATCAACACCCCGCCGAGATCCTATAACTCCTAGGCGAGACTCTGTCACGCCTAAGCGTTCAACAGAAACCCCCTCCAAAGCTTATGCGGGCCCTACTTTTCATGCCTCCCCAGCAGCATCCTCACTACCTCTGCCAAAATTCTACTCGAAGTCTGTACCCAATGTGGACAAGACCAAGAGCTTGAAGACTATGATGGAACAGGAGGCTCCAGATTCAAGTTCAGAAAGTGAAGAATCGCCAGCCGTGGAGGACAGCCAACATGCCATCAATATAGAAGCTAGAGTCGAGTCACCACTCGATATATTCTTCCGCGCCGATAGAGAAGCAAAGGGCCGGACCGGCAGTGCGCCTAATGCTCCATGTGGCCGCTACAGTCAGGCCAACGGTATTGGTACGACATCAGGTCCACAAACCCTACAGCGACATCATTCGTGCAGTAATTCTGTTGGAGGCATGTTCGCTTTAGAATTGGATGGAGCGGCTCCTGAAGAACTGTCTGGTCCACGGACTTCCGAAAAACCATCACTTGATCGGGATTCACCTGCTCCAGTCGCGGTCAAATCGAATGGACAGCGAGAAGCTGAGCGAGAGGAGCAACGCAAAGCCCAGACAATAGCGTTGAAAAAATTACTCTATTCTCCCACCTCTCAAGTCCACTTTACGGGCCAGCGTCCGCCATCATCCAAGCTCCGAAAAGAGTTGTCAATGCCCACATCGCCTGAGCAAGGTGAGACTATACAATTCCCAGGTACCCCAACTCCATCCAGAATACGCAACCCCACTACGCCTGCGAATTATAAACCAAAGCAGCAAGATGGTCATGTGTCTCCTCTTCGTCCCTTTACTTCAGAGTCGAAACCTGATCGAGGACATAATGTTCCATTCCCTCATGATTCGACGAGCATGAAATTCATTGAAGATGATTTACGACGGATTTTAAAGATGGATGTTCTTGCTGGCGACGGCGTTACCGGGCTTCGATCTTAGCATGGCAGCGTTTGACGAGCGTCATTGTAATCTCATGATGTAAATTTGGGCCACTCTATCGGCGTTCTCATCTGAACATGTCAGGTCAAGTATTCTTCAGGAGTCCAATATTTTCCTTTTTATATCTTTAGGTGTTGAGCTGGACGCTTGCGTTGGGTCTACCTAGACGTCGACCCCCGACGTCCGACCATTACGACCTAATGTTCGGACTAGCCACCAGTGATGGCAGGTCTTCTGGAAATATTTGTTCGTGGGTTGAGACTTCAGGATATGATGGCAGAGCTGTTATTGGTTCTGTAGGTCGGCCCTGGGTAATCTACGATCCATGATGAACATCGCACCACTGCAACACATAGAATGTCATACCCCACGAAACTCGCGAGGAATCGTTCACTGCAACGGCATCTCGTAAGGCTTCCATTACTGCACATCTGGACATTAACCGTTCCTTTGTTCCGCGAATTATCGAATGCGAGGGGCACGAATGCAGGGTATGAGGTCTGTGACATCTCAACCTCTACATTAAATCGATATCTTCGCATGGGACTTAGGACTATGAGACTATCTCTAGGTCATTGGGCTCCAAACACTGCTGGACTCCTTGGCCCTGGCGGCTATTTTTCTATGTCCTAGCATAGACGAAGATACAACATCAAGCGTAAAGTTCAATGTCCTGGGACCAATGTACAATGATGTAGCATGCTCGATCTCCCGAATGGAAGCCGCCGTAGGTTGTATAGGTGGTCTAACCGACTGAGTATTCGGATGTCCGCGTGAATGGAAGACTGGTTAAGCTCAAAGGAGTCTAGCCGGGGCCTAGAATTCGAAAAAATGATTAGCCGAGGGAGCGGAAAAAGGACTCATTGTCAAACATAAACGCCTCATTTGTACCACCAGCAAACTTACTTGAACAAACAGCATCCGCATGCAACCCGTTGCAGACAATATATCCTAGTACTCGTATCTTTCAATATCCCATACCGCCTCGACGAGATTGTGTTCCTCCACTGCACAATAGAATACCTCTCTTTGGGCAACCCATTCAGACCTTAACCCCTCCACGAGAACGAAAGACCACAGAGTCTTTCGTACTCGCTTTTATACCTAAACTACAACTCTGGCTACCTATAACCTCAACACCACCAAATTGGCGGGGCATCGCTTCGTTCACTACTCCTTCATCCGACCTCTCCTAGGACCACAATTCCGGGTCTTCTTGGGGGACGTCCTCAAGCCCCCATAACTGGTTTTTTGGGACGCCACAAAACCACACCTTTCTCGGCGAATTGAAACGATCAAGAATAGTCTACAGGTAGTGATACTACATCTCGACCCGCCCTGGCTCAAACAAAGGACGTGGAGGACGCTGTCCTCTGCACTCCCGGTACTTGTGGATCTGTACACACAGTACAGGCTCAAGTGGTGAAGGTACTAGGAAGAAAATACCAGTGTCTTAAGAGATAGTGCAGCTTTCAAGAGCGAAGAGATATCTTTGTCTGGAATAAGCAAGTACTTGACGAAATGGATTCTCCAAGATCTGGAAGCGAGGGGAGGTCCCAGACCAGGTTCAGTACACCTGTGTCGGACTTGGATGATCATCGTCATCAGCATTCTACTAGACCTCGTGGAGAAACCGTTGGAAGCCTACAAGTTCCACAATGTCCAACAGAGCATCGTCATACCCTCGGCAGCAATGATGGCCAACCAGAATTCCTAAATGTGAACTATGCACTTCGTCATGCAGGCTCCATCTCAAAAGATTTTGAGCATGCCGTGGTCGACGACGACAAAAGTGGGAGGGGCGATCACCATTTTGAGAGACGAGGGTCGGCCGTTCCAACTAGCCCAGCTAACCCTCGTCGCAGCCGACGAAGCCAGAATCACCATCGATCGCGAGACTCGTCCACTTCTTCCAGGTCAACGTCGCCAGCTAATTCTGTTGACGCATTCGCTGGCCCACGGCGACGTGATAGGGCAAATACTGCCGGAAGCAAATGCCCGTCCGAGCAGAGCCTCGGACTCCAGCGGACGATCTCGGGAGGGACCCATCGACGTAGCCGCCGGCCAACTTTCAACAATGGCAGCATTTGCGATCCCAAAACCCAAATAGACGACACTGCCTCTCTTCACGAAGCTGAAAATGACGTCTGCTTCCCCACAGAAGACGAGTCTGAAAAGGGAGGATTTAGTATCGACTTTGAAGAGCTGGACGAATTCGTGTCCGAGAGCTTGAAGAAACCACGTGTTTTCCGGCAGAGACACAGCTTCAGCTCTCAAGGCACTAAGCCAAAGATATTCAATGACATCCGCAACCAGGATATCCCCAAGATTATAACGCAGTCCGACAGCTCACTGCAAGTCACTTCCGCGTGCGCCAATGACGACAGAGCCATTCCAATAGGCAACAAAGATGGGGTTGATGACATTTATATGAATGCGCTGGGCGAGAAAGGGCCTTTCCATCGCCAGCCATCTTTTTCAGAGCATACTCGCTACAGCTTCTTCAGCTCTGAGCTTGAGCAGACTATACATGCCACCGATTTTGCCGGCCTTCTCAGTCCTGGAGAAACTTCTCGCGAACTCTTTGCCCTTCCCTCCGACGGCGGCGGTGTCTGGTGGCTTGATATCAACAACCCTACGGAAGAAGAACTCCAAGTCTTCCAGCGCGCCTTCGGCATCCATCGGTTGACGACCGAAGACATCATCACGCAGGAAGCACGCGAGAAAGTCGAGCTCTTCAAACAATACTACTTCGTCTGCTTCCGCTCCTTTCACCAAATATCCCCGGAACATCCGGACTACATGGAGCCCGTCAACGTCTACATGGTCGTCTTCCGCACCGGCATCTTCACCGTAACCTACACCGTCTCCCCCCACGCCGCCAACGTCCGCAAGCGCATCGGCAAACTCCGCGACTACATGGCCCTCACGGCCGACTGGATCTGCTACGCCATGCTCGACGACATAGTCGACACCTTCGGCCCGCCCATCCACCGCATCGAAACCGAATCCGAAGCCATCGAAGACCAAGTCTTCGTCGCCCGCACGGACGACTTCACCCCTCTCCTCCGCCAGATCGGCGACTGCCGCAAGAAAGTCATGTCCCTCATGCGTCTGCTCGGCGGCAAAGCGGACGTCATCAAGGGCTTCGCCAAACGCTGCAACGAATCCTACAGCGTGACCCCGCGTGGCGAAGTCGGTCTCTACCTCAGCGACGTGCAAGACCATGTCGTGACCATGATGTCGAATCTCGGCCACGTGGAGAAACTGCTCGGGCGCAGCCATTCTAATTACCTGGCCCAGCTGTCCGTGGATAATATCCGGCAGGGTAACCGTGCCAATCAGGTCTTGTCGAAGATTACGCTTTTGGCGTCGATCCTGGTGCCGCTGAACTTGATCTGTGGCTTGTTTGGGATGAATGTGCCGGTGCCGGGGAGGTCGAGTACGGGGTTAGGGTGGTTTTTTGGGATCTTGGGGGTCATAGCTGCGATTGTGGCGACTAGTTTGGCGGTTGCAAGGAGGTATCGGTTTATTTGAGTGGTTTGACGGGTGGGAGGAGTGCATGAGCAGTGGGAAGAGCAGCGATTCGGTGGGTGCTTGCGGTGCGAATCGATTATCAAGCAGCTGTCAGGAAGCGTTGGGTTTAGAGTAGATGGTAGAAGAGGTACAGAGTAGTAGAAAAGGTGGACAGAATAACAATATGCGCATCTTAAGCTACACATGTGAGATAGCAGTGATTGATTGTAATGAATGTGACTAATAGCTAATTCCTTTGATCCAGTACTCTATACACCAACACTATTAATCTAGCGTCCATTGGTTGTTCGCGTTCTTCATGGTGCCAATGAGAGCGAATGCAAGTCTGCCAATACCGATTCTCCCCGGATAAAGGAGCGATCCTGAGCCCGCAAACCTCCGGATGGATCAAAAGCGTCACCATGAGTATTCAGCCCGAAGTACCCATTATCAATTTTCCGCAACACCCGTACTTGCCCCTCGTTCATCTTTCGCCTAGGATGGTCAGCTACCAGACGTGCATGCATGGTTACTCTAGGTCAACATACACCCTTCATCCCCCCCCCCGCTCCGATATCCCCCTTACAAGCGTGCTATGACTCCACCACCCCCAACGCCGTTCTTCGACGCTGGCATTGCTCTCGTAGCGTCGTCCACAGGGCCCTCGCGAGGAGCCGTCAAATGTTCCCTGCGCGGGACATCTGGACTTGCATCCTCGCTCAATGCGAGGCTACCAAACCGTCAATCTGCCACACAGCAGTCAATTCTCTGCTCTTCCGAACAGTGCAACGAGATAGGGCCAGGGGTGGAGATACGTACCATCGTAGAACTCATCATCGTCACTGACTTCCTGCAACTGTTCGAAGTTGAGTTTGTAACGCAGTATAGCACCTATGCCGCCGAAACCCTTCACGAACTGATTGCCCTCGGAGCTACGATCGCTGACGAACTCTAATGTAGCGCCGTAGTTCTGATAATTTTCGGCCAACCACTCGAGGAAAGAACCCTGGTCGATCAGCTCCATTTCTTGTCCGGTTTCCTTGTCCTGGAAGAGCTGGCGGTCGGCAGATTGCTCTTTGTTGGTGTGTAGGATCACTTCTGAGCCAGTTGATGATTTGAAGACCCATCTCGTTATCTCGAGATTCTCGAAGACGATGACGATGTCGCAAGCTGAGGCTTCCAAAGCTTTCAGTGTATCTTCACTGAGTTGGGATTAGCTGAGATATCCCATTGTGCCTGACAGGAGAGTCGCACATGCCATAGCACACTTTGCCGCTGTCGAGATTGATCTAATGATGGACCCATAGTTAGTTACTGGCTTTCGAGACGAGCTGCTTAGATCCGAGATCACGGGCTGGAGGATGCTTACCTCGTCGAAGTATTTGGCGATGAGACGCTTCTCCTAATGATATTTTTCATGTCAGTCTCATTCTTTCTGATAGGTAGTTCGACGATGAACGGTGTCGTGACATGTCTCATGGTCTGGTGGTTGTATAGAAATGGTTGACACCTACTTGGATAAACTTTACGTTACTGAGTGTTTCTGGCCGTCCAGTCAGTTTTGATACCTATGAGTAGTTCGGAGGGGCCAAACCGGCTGCAAGATCGATTGCCTGGTTGAACCCATTTTCACCCCCATAACTCACGTCAACAACCTATAAGTCTTAGTCTTGACTCTGGTTTCTTGATATGATGGAAACCTCACCTTAATCACTTTGCTGGATAAACGATTGTCAAACATATCTGATGGTAGTAATCTCGATCAGTGATCGCTCTTTAGGAATACTCCGAGAATCAATGGGTCGAAGAGCAGGTCGAAAAGCACCTACCGCTTTGATTCAAATCGTTCTTGAAGTCTGCACTTCCTGCCAATACCAGACCTGCGACGTTGACCTTGTCTTGCGTTATGTAATTTTGCACAGCTAGTTCAGCGACCTTCCGGACATAGTTGTGTCGTTTCTCCTCCCTTAGACGAGCGAAACGCAGCGCAGATTGACCACCACGGCCGTGCTTCTTCGGTAGGTCGACGCTGAATTTATGGATCACATCCCGAGTGTTTCCTGAAAGAGTACCAAAAAGGGCACCGTTTCCGTCCATGATGATGAATCCGAATTTCTGGTCAGATTCCAATAGTTCGCTCAAAGCTTCAACGTGGAATTTGTTGTCACAAAGATACAGGGACGTGTTGATGGGTTTGAACGGCTCGAAGTCAATGTTGATCTTTCTTTCTTTCCCTTCCGACGTGATAATTTCCCCGCAGTAGACGACAAGGCCATTGGGCGGGACCTTGTTGTACAGCTTTAGGCGCTGTTGTGTCGATGTTATAGCGGACAGCACGGAAAGACGGTTGACTCGGGATTTGATATTGGAAGCAGTGCCAAATTCTTCAGCCAACATCCGTGCTGCTCGAGAAACTTGATCCTTGGGAGCTGCAATGCCATCTTGTCAGCATCATCCTTCCGCGGATCACGGCTCAACCAAGCACGAAGGGCAGACTCACGAATGACCAGCGATATCATAGATGTGCCATTGCCGCGAGCCTCAGCGAGGCGCTTGATCAATTTCTTGACTTTCCAGATCTCGATGTTCTTCTCCGCCTCGTTCGCCTGTGGGGCGCTCATGGTGAGCGGTGTATATATTTGAGGGACCCAATAGAGGTGTGGTTCAGGTTTTCTTTTGATCACTGTGACTTTGAGACGATGGTCGTTGATTTCCCAATATGTTCGAGCAATTGGTGGTGTCTCTAGAATTATCGTCGAGGCTTGTCGTGGGAGGGCGGAAGATGCCGCTTTATAGAATATTCTCCACCAGTGACGATGCTTGGCAGGGCTGGAAATATCCTATGTCCAGTTTTGCACTCCTCTCCATCTACACTCCATCGAAGACCAAATGACTGTTCATCGCCATTCATGTCTCCTATCATACGAAGTTATCTATAGCGTGTCACAATTCGATCATAGGCGACTCAAACTGACTCACGCCATCTTCCCCACACTATCGACGAAGATGTCTGATTGGGCAGTCCGTTATCAGATAGACATGCACCCCTCCCCCTCCTCGATCGGAGTCTGTCAGAGCATGTCATACATATTGCATATGGAAGCTACTACTCGATGTTCTGTCGTATGATTTCAATGAACGTCTCCACTCTCTCTTGCCACAGAGGATTTCATGTCCCAAAGTACAATTCTGCTTCGAGTTCCTGCTCATTGACTCCTGCTCTTCATTTTTGCCTATCATCTTCCTAGCGTGACACAATCTCCTTCCTTTTCAACCACCAAACCGTCGATCGACGTCTACTGGTGCGAACCTTAAGCATCTATCTTTTTGCTGCTGGGAAGTTCTATTGTTTTATCGTTGTCGCCGCCTCAAGCTGTCTACATGCTTCATCTTCTCGACCCAAGATGTATTCGCTATGATGATGCAGTATATATAAAGTGGTAATGTGATGCCAAGCCCAAGCTCGAAGCAGCCCTTCAGTTGGGGTGATTATGAGCATGGAAGGCTGTCGGGACACGGCTCCGAGGTATCGCTCGGAAGTCGTGTACAGTTCGATGAACCCTCGCCTTCAGGAACTTCCGGTCGATTGAATATCCCCCCTAGGAACATCAACGGCCCATCCCATGGCGACTTGCATGGCTTACAAGATTTGCGTCATCGAAGGTGTGTGACAAAGCGCGATTATACTCAAGGATTGCCTTACTGATCCTTCTTCCTCTGCTTCAGATCGTCCGTCTCAATGCGGATGAATTCCCTTGCGCAAGCTGGCGGAGCCAATAGCCTAGAGAATTTTGCGAGGTCCTGGTCACGCGCTGCAGGTTTTGTGGAAATCCCAGCACGCCAGCCTTCCTTCATTACCTTGAAAGATGACGAGGAAAATGCTCCAACAGTAACACCAGGCGTGTCGCCAGCTCCTCCAGAATCTAGGTCATTGCTTAGACAGCAGCTGCAACGAGAGGGACCGTCTTCTTCACAGGCAGTACTGGATAACGAGCCTACAAAGCAGAAGCACGATGAGGAAATTCCAAATCGAAGGGAGGTTGTGAAATCACATCCCGAGGGTGCAAACGAGATTTTGGAGACCGCGCCATATTTGGCTTCTCCGTTCGCCTCCAGCTACGATGGCATATATGGCTCTCTGTCATCAAGAGTGAATGCATCGTCGCTACGCCACGCTGGGGAGTTGTACCGTCAACAACAGGAACAAGGCACACAGGAGCCAGACAAGGAACGAGAGCCCTTGCTGTTGAAAGTTGTTGAACAAAAGGACGGAACCCGAATACAGGTGGTTGTTGGACAATCAACACTGCCGCAGACTGTATTCAATTCTGTCAACGTCTTGATAGGAGTGGGGCTTCTTAGTCTGCCTTTGGGACTTAAGTATTCCGGGTGGCTCTTCGGCTTGCTGTTTCTCTTCTTTGCTGCCATTACCACAAGGTACACAGCTGGAGTATTAGCGAAATGCCTCCATGTGGATCAGCAACTTATCGGGTTTGCTGACGTTGCTTATCAAGCGTTCGGTCGCAGGGCTCGCATCGCCACTGGCCTCCTTTTCACCATTGAGCTCTTGGCGGCCTGTGTCGCGCTAGTCGTACTTTTCGCCGACAGCTTGGACGACCTGATTCAAGGCTGGGGCGTGGTCGCTTGGAAGATACTTTGCGGAGTCATTCTAGCACCATTGAGTTTCGTTCCTCTTCGATACCTAAGCTTCACCAGCGTCCTGGGTATTATTTCCTGCCTAGGAAGTACGTCAGATCTCTCAGAATGACATGCAGGTGCTAATACGATCATAGTTGTTATCTTAATCTTTGTCGATGGTCTTTTGAAGTCACAATTTCCTGGTTCTCTTAGGGATCCTGCTCCCATGGCTGGCTTGTTTCCCCAGCGATGGTCCACCATACCCTTAAGCCTCGGGCTTCTGATGTGTACGTATTTGTCACTTGTGCTAGTGGCCCTGACTGCTGACGACTCTCAGCTCCTTGGGGCGGTCACAGCGTATTTCCCAATATCTACCGTGACATGCGTCATCCGAAGAAGTACACCCGCGCCATCAACTACACTTATATATTCACCGTAAGCATCGATTGAAGAGAGATACCAGACTATCCAGCTCATGAGTTTCCAGTATCTTCTTGATCTTGCCATCGCCATTGCGGGATTCATCATGTTCGGCCAAAAGGTCCACGATGAGGTGACTTCCAACATCCTCATCACCGACGGCTACCCGCACTCGATCTCCGTAACTATTGTGGTCTTCATAGCGATCATACCTCTCACCAAGATACCACTAAAGTATAATAATCTCCAAGATGCTCTCGTGTTCGTTCATTATTAGCTAATGTCTAATAGCGTCAATCCTATTAACATAACTCTTGAATCCTTCATCGGTTTGACCCCCACCGACGTACCGTGCACCACAGGCCTCCTCGGCATGTCGAGCTACACCCGCGGCTTCATCAAAGGCTTTATCCGGATTTTCACTATCGCTGTGATTGTCATTTTTGCGATCCTTGTCCCCTCTTTCGACACTATCATGGCATTGATGGGTTCAGCAATGGCGTTTAGCATCTGCATCATTCTTCCATTAGCGTTTCATCTGAAGATCTTTGGCAAGGACATACCGAGAAAGGAAAGAGTATTGAATTGGTTTTTGATCCTCAGTTGCTCCATCATGGCTATCGTTGGGACTGTGTGGGTGTTTTTACCCAAAGAGACGAGGGAACGTATGGATGCTACGTCGTAGCAATGTGTACACATTGTTCACTCTGATTGGATGAATACAAATTTCTAGATATCCGACATGAAGCACGAGTACAAATCGACAGGTCATCGGCAGATAACTCTCATGGCCTCTACATCACCTCAGATGGCCGGCCCATCACGGACTTCGCTCGCAATAGTTTCACCATTCTGCACTATGACATGCACTACAATTATACTTATGCTATTTTACATACATCATTTCATAATTCACTTTCATCACGATTCTCCTGCCAACCCCGGCCCTCTACTAAGTCACAATTAATGTGCATTGCAAATGCGAACTCCAAGAATTTTACAGAAATCTGTCATCGAGTAAAGATTCCAAAATATCTCTTTGTGCGCTGGGTATCAGAGTCGTTGGTGTTAAAGGTACCGTAGATGTCCGAAGCCCCTGGCAATTATATAGAGTAAGAGTCAGGAGTTCAACAGAATGAACATGAGAGAAATCTATCGCTACATATTTCTTTGCCGTAAGGATTGAGGGTTGAATTATGTGAGGTAAAGATATTTGAGCAAGGGTAAAAGGTTGTAAGGATTGTTGAGGGAGGTGTTAGCGGAATGTTACCTTGACTAGGTGATATCTTAGAAGTTACAACTTAGGTATACTGTAAAACCGTGGCAGATCTCCCACTTAGACCCTACTTATCCGAATATATATACTCGAACCTCTATTCTACAAGAAGAAGAATCGGAGAGAGGGAACCAAAAGCTTCATCACCCTCACTAACTTATTTATCAACCAAATCCATATCGATCAGGCTCAAGATTGATCGCACAGTCTGCAAACTGAATCGACATACCTGAGCACATTCTCTCACTTTGTATCAAGAAAGTATCCAGAACAGGAAAAGTCGTCAGTCTTACCAAAGCCATTTTGCGAATCTCGGCGTCATTGGCCATGATAAGACGGCCAGTCTCAAATTTTCGAAACGAGGAAAGCTGTTGCTCCTCTTTCAGCCTTGGGGTGTTATTGTGGCATTGTGATCGGCGTGCTGATTGGTGAAATACCTTATGTATGGGTCGCTGAGGATAGGTCATAGCTAGAGCTGTAGACGTAAGCGTTAGGGGTAACCTGGGCTTATACTCGATGAGGATGGGGATGAGGATGAGGATCGCATTGGGGCTGGTGGTGAGGCTATGCTATCTATCGCCTTCACTGCTGTCGGTTTACGCTCAACGGTATGGTTATGATGCAGTGTTCATGATATAGATTTTAGGACGGATGAGAAGATATGGTTTTTATGATAAGGAATATGACGCGGTGAATCAGAGAAGGGGGTCTCAGGCAGGCATTCAACGACCTTATTTTAGATCCGGTCAACTCCATTCTCCATTCAACTTCCTGTTCGGATTTCGAGGCTCAGATGCTGAACTTGGATGATGAGATTTCAATGCACTTCTTTCCTTTGCGTTCGCGTGAATTATTAAACTCGTTTCTTTGGCATGGAATGAGTGGGGGTTTGATTCGAACGGATGGAAACTAGATATCATGAATGAGAGGGTATGGTAGGATACAGAGCATTACACAAGATGCTTCACCAATGAGAGATCAGAGTGCTGCGTTTGCGCCACGTATTGTGCAATGACGCTGAGTGTCACGGGCCTGGTACATTTTTCTGACAAAGTGATTGATTATATCGCGTGTGAAGGGTTAGATGAAGTGGATAGTTGCAAGCTCCGTCTCGCGTTTCTCATAGCACCCACGTATAATAACCATGCACTACTTACCACTTCCTACACCTAATCTGAGACTAGAATCAATATGGTAGCAGCGATCACCGCGTTGGGGTAGGCTATAACTGCGTCAGGGGGTCATCCAATGGAATCAAGACAGTATCCACAAGACGCTTGGTTCGCTTTGCGACAACGAAGGCAGTCTTTGGCGGGTAGGATACCTGGATGATCTGATCAGAATGTGTTCAGTGCTTGCCGAAGTTGGTAAGACGCTTTGGCTTCGTGGGGCGCTGGGTGGAAGTCACCGCGAAGGTGATCAAGAATGACTTTCAATCGCCCTAGGGACCATCCAAGAGGTTTACTACCATGTCATGATTGGAGTACCCCTGGATCCGCAAATTAGTTCCCCTTGATCCTACATTAGATGTGTGCAAACCTTCTACATCCAAAGGCGTCGCGAAGTGTTGGCTAGGAGGACCTTGTGCCGGTATCGATAAAGACTGTTCCTACATAAACATTGAGTGAAAGATCGCCATCTGGGAACGGGTAAGGTAAATGTCGACTTATGCTTGGTACCTGGTGGACTTCCCCGCAATCCTTCAGCTGGAACCCACGTCACGACGCCTGGCTGGAGTCGAGCCTGGACAGTTTGCGGACCAGTGACGGATAAGCATGATGAAAGCCATGAGATTTTCTCAACCTGAACATCTGCTTACAGTACTTCGAGAATGGACTCGAGTACCGGCCTCAGTCCCATCTGCTTGCTTCAAGAGATTCGACAAGTCCTTGGTGGTCTGCGGTGTATGCGAGAGATAACCTGTCCGGGGACGTGCGGGGCGCAACATAAGCTTTCAGTAGCTACAGGGAGGCGGCATCAGATGGGTCTGATAGTGGAGGTTCCAGCGATCAGCGGACAGACCCCTCGAGTCCTTGCGCAGAGGATCCAAGACCAGGACACTGGAGATTTGGGTGTGAATGATCGCAATATGCTACAATGCCACGCGTCTTTTCGTCATCGATCGAGCTGGCTCGTATGTATAGTCCAAATATTATTACCTAATTCTGGGTCGCGGTAAAAATTCCGCCGAACGTAGCTTCTTTTCGCACCCACGCGTTTGTTGTTTTCTTTATAAAATGACAACGAAGTCATCAGGCATATTGATATAGCTTCCACTTTACAAAATGGCGGCAGCTCCTATCCCGGACTTCACTCAGGCATCACAGCTCGTTTTTTCGTGCTCCTTATATTAACAATATATATAGCAGCTCAAATTAGAACAATACTACAGCAGTTGGGGCAGACTGTACCACAGAATCCAGGTGGAGGGGTCGGGGGTTGGAGGCGACAATTACGTATTCAACTAGGAGTGCCAGCAGATCCACTTAATGTGGTTTGATTGATAGTGGGTGGACAGGAATGGCGTTATTTTTACCAAGACATTATTTTTGAACATAATCGAGCGTGGAAAGCTGTCAATTCAAGGGTTTATATGCACCCACAGGGACATAGGAAAGCCAATTTCTGGCGAGAAGCGGAATCTTATCAACGTATTCATTGCCCACAATATGGTTTCGTACCGATCGGACATAAAAGATCCAGACGACTCGACGGGCATTTGTTGGGTACTGTACCTTTGATTGAGTCTCCGGTCTAGCTATTCAAATATTGCGGTGTCATACGACACCTCGTTGACATGACGGAAGAACCCGAAGAGCAGCTTCTGGCAAGATCCCGCGCCAGCGAGGACCCCACACATTTGCAGCTTTTCTGAGGAAAAATTCGTCACGCAAGTCAGGTGCTTCTCCAGTAAGTAACCCTAAGCCCTTCTTCCAACCGTTCGATGATCGGTCAGCAATTGTGGCAACGACGGTGAAGGCACCGGGATTTAGGGGGGCCTCGTAGGTGGACGGCGGGGACACAATGGCGGGCGGTAATGAGGACAATTGTGCCCACAAGTAGATAGGATAATAAGCTCGTAGTTGATAGAGTACAGCTTACGCTGAGAAAAATACACGCTATTACTACTAGTAGTACATGAAATCGATCTAGTGGCATGGGTATTTTGGTATTTTTGCGTTCGGAGCTCTCCTCCAGTTTTAGAGTCTTGGCGGTCATAGATCAGGACTAAGTGATTGGTGGCTTCTCCCGCCGCTACTGAACCCGCAGTACCGATCCGGACTGGAGACATGCCACGCTACCTAGGGCCGGCAGGTTTACGGCCCCCCTGCTGGCGTGTCTTTCCCTGTTTTGGCAAGGACAGCCAAGAGAAGTCCCTGCATATGTATGCGCAGCCGTCACCGATTCCACGTTGCTACAATATTCATGTCCACTCGCACCTTTTTGATGCGAAGTGGTATCAGTAGTTTTCAGCCTGGTCCCCATTCTCAATATCGGCGACGTTGTATAAAGGCTGGGCTATGTTTTCCTTGTCATTTATGAAGTTGTCATGACCAATGAAAATGTCCCGATAATCGAAGTTGTCTTTTGGGCATAGAACTGAGGGTGGTAGAAGATGTCCGAGCCTCAAGCAATGGGCATCACTGCGCCACTCAGAAGACTGTCGGAGAGTGCACCGTTGAGAAGATTATCTGGCAGTATCAGCATGCTCTTACACTGGGACAGTCTCGAACCCTGGCAGCAGGACAACGAGCACATCGTGCGCTACTACCGTCCCAGCTCTGGTGGTCATTGGAGTTCGATTCGGAGTCTCGGCTATCTCCATAATCAAACCGTCAACATATATAGTCACCTACTCGGTGCCATTGGCTTCTTCACCGTCGCCTTCACGTTCGACAATCAAGTCAGCAGTAAGTATGGTTTCGAAGATCGTGTCCTGCTCGGCTTGTTTCTCATCGGCGCCATCATATGCTTTGGTTCATCGGCATATTTCCATCTGTTGGGGAATCACTCATCGGAAATCTACAACGTCTGGCTTACCATGGACTTCTTCGGTATAATCTGTCTTATCGTAGGTACTGCTTTTCCACTTGCATACTATACCTATCCTTGTCACAAGAGAACCCTCGGACTCTGTTGGGCTTCAGTATGTATTCGAACGTCCTAGGAAAACGTGGAACGTGTGCTGAATCCAGATGAGGTATCACTTATTGCCGTATTGTGCACTGTGCTTTGCTTTGCTCCAAGCTTCAGGCAACGTTCCTGGAGGCGATATCGAGCCGGTGTCTTCGTTACTTTCGCACTTGTGGGCTTCTTTCCTTTGTTCCATTCTGTACAGCTTTATGGCTTAGAGCAGGCCAAACGCCAAATGGGTTGGTCCTGGTTCGCTGCTGGCGGGCTGATCTATATATCGGGAGCATTTATCTATGCAGTAAGTAAGAAGTACATTCAGTCCAAGAATTGAAGCTCATGGAGATTTGTAGGCAAGGATTCCCGAACGTCTTAAACCAGGAGCTTTTGATGTCTGGGGTAGCTCGCATCAGATCTTCCATGTCATGGTTGTGTTCGGAGCCATACTGCACTTCAACGGAATGCTGGCAAGTTTGAATTACTATTACAATCCAGCCATCAGCAACGTCAGACAATGTCAGGCGTAAAACTCAATGTCTGATCCTGTCAATCTCGACATGCTTCGACAAGGAACTTGATCTTCGGTCTATGGAAACCAAGGAATTTCAGGGAAAGCCAACCTCGGAACGGGATTGTCACGATGAGATTGGGGACTCACGCGTGGAGGGCACATCGGCGCCTCAGACGACCATTGTCTGAACCAAGGACGAAAACAGATATCTCATATCCTGGCAAGGCACTCGTCTCAAGGGCTTCTACCGAGGATTGACATTTCAACAAACAAAAGCGCTCGGTATTCTCAACCCTCCGGCTCGAACCCGGCTCCGAAGCAGTACACAAATCTAGATATGGGGAAGGTATCTAATTCCTCTAGCCGTAGGCACTGAACAAGATTTCATTTCTGTTTCTTCAACATATTGACTAGAATAGCAACGACCTAGATTTCTCGGGCGCCCACGGATAGAGAAAACACGGTGGCCCGTCGCTGGAGACGTCGTTTTCCATGAGGCAGGCAGGCATAGCTAGTAGCAGCTTGCAGAGAACTGATATAAATATGATATAAATAGATGGACAAAACAAGATATATGAACCTATCGTAAACTACAGACAAAGAAAAGAGAATTACAGCAGCGACGTGCACCTCACGGATATAACGGACATAATCAATCCACCACCACCAACTCCCCAAGCACAAAGTTCCTCCCCACCTACCCACTCCATCATGGACCCCTGGCCCCTCCTAGGCCACGACCACACCACCTTCCACACCCACCCCATCCCCCTCGCCCTCCCCCCCAAAACTCCCTCCAACCCCCCACCATCACCATCACCATCCCTCCTCACCCTCTGCCAATCCTCAACACCCCCCTGCACCCTAAACCCCCTCCTCTTCAACGGCCACCTCCAAACCGTCTACACCGCCCTAAACCCCCACGCCGACGACGTCCCAATCCACTACCGCCGCCACACTTTCACCGCCACCGCCCCCGCCCCTCCCGGCACCTTCGCTGTCGACTTCCTCGCTTCCCCCTCCGAAACGCCCGAAACCAACAATGACGGCAATGGTGAATTACCGCCACGCACGACATACCTCTCCGATACCGAATTCCACGCTTTGGGGGGCACGGATGAGACACCGATGGTGGTGATGCTGCATGGGCTGAGCGGAGGCAGTCATGAGGTTTATCTCAAGCATGTGTTGAGGCCGCTGCAGGAGGCGGGGTGGGCGGGGTGCGTGGTTAATAGTCGGGGGTGTGCGGGGAGCGGGGTCGCGAGTGGGGTGTTGTATAATGCGCGGGCGACGTGGGATGTTAGGCAGCTTGTGCGGTGGTTGAGGGAGAGGTTTCCGAAGCGGATGCTGTTTGGGGTGGGGTTTAGTTTGGGGGCGAATGTACTTGTTAATGTACGTGGTGCGTGATACATGTTTGTGGGTTGGGGAGGGGAGGGGAATTGAAGTTTGGGGGTGTGTGACTGATGGGGAAAGGGTTTTTTTTGTTGACGTGTGCGTGTGGTGTTTTTAGTATCTTGGTGAGGAGGGTGGGGGGTGTGTACTCCAGGCTGCGGTTGTGTGTTCCAATCCGTGGAATTTGGAGGTGGGCAATTTGGCGTTGCAGAGGTCGTGGGTGGGACGGGAGGTTTATTCGAGGACTATGGGGTCGAATATGAAGGCTTTGTTTGAGCGGTGAGGTTTTCTTGGTCTTGTGGCATTCTTTAGGATGGGATGGGAAGGGTGTGCTGATGTTGGGGTGGGTAGGCATGTTGACGTCCTGTCGAAGAATCCGAGGGTCGATGTTGAGAGAGTAAGGAATATCACGTATTTGCACGAGTTCGATAGGTGGGATTGAGATTTCTCTTTTCTGGGATGAAGTGTATCTGTATTGATTCTTGCGCAGGGAGCTGCAAGGGCCGACTTGGGGCTATCCTACAGAAGGTGCCTACTACCGCGATGCATCATCGTGCGATTCGCTTCTTGCAGTTAGGATACCCCTTTTTGCTATCAATGCAGAAGACGATCCTGTAAGTGATCCAGTCGTGATACTTTTATTGGCCAATGCTAAATACCTGTAGATTTCGGTAAAGGAAGCGATCCCATTCCAGGAATTTCGACAGAACCCATTTACAGTCCTTTGTACGACATCGTTGGGGGGACATCTGAGCTGGTTCGAGACGGGTGGTGGGAGGTGGTTTGCTAAACCTGTGAGCGATTCCTTGGCTACGCTAAAGGATACATCGCTGACCTTGGCATTAGGCGAGCCAGTTTCTGATGAAGATGTTCGAAGAGGTCGACTTGAATAGACTTCGGGGGGTGTCAATGGCGAAGTTGTCTGCTGGCGACATAGATGGCAAGCCTTTTGCCACGTTCATGCCGATGCGGAGGAAACTCGAACTTCGCGCCGAAGAATATCATTGATTCTTGCCGGTAATATATAGAACACAGAGATCCATAGAAGCTCCTCAAGCAAATGAAACCCGTTTCCGATCAGATCTAGCACCTTTCGAGGTTTTAGGTGTAAGCTCTGCGGGTTCAATTTCACCATCTGACTTTCTCTTCCTCTTCTTCCGCATTGAGTCCTTAGTGTCCTCCTATACCCGAGTCAGCCGAACGATAAGTCCAAGAAAGCGACGATGATACCAGCTTCGACTTCCGCTGTTGTTGTCGTGCCTCAGCCTCCTTCTTTCGCGCCTCTCTAATCTCTTCCATGTGCCTGCTCTTCAACAATTTGCTCTCGATCTGACCCTCATTGTTCGCGTTGACTATCGTGAGAATCGTCATCATACTTTCCTATGACCAGTACTCAGTATCAGCGTGTTTCCACTTCACCATACACCCCTTGTAGTGTGATAGACATACTTGATCATCCACAAATACCTTGCCCTTTTTCTTTCCCTTGGGCAGATCAATACCGAATGGTGTGATCATATTCAGCTTCGGTACCCCCAACTCCTTCTCGGAATAGACGCGCTTCTTCTTTCTGGTTGGGCCTTTAGCAGATTTAGTCTTCTGCTGCTTAGGTGGTGGAGCTTTCGATTTCTTCGAGATTTTGGTTCTATTGGGTTCCGGTACATTTGGTTTGCTCGTACCCTTCGAGCCCTTCTTGAGCTTGGAAGAAGTTTTCACGGTCCTTGTAGGGCCCATAGCTATGCTCCTTGCGAGCTTTGCAAGATGAACAAAATTCTATAGGCCTAAGTTCTATTGGCCTACACAGTGGGGGCAATTCTCAGATGGAGCTAAGATAAGAGATAAGTACTAGCGCAAGGTCAACAAAAATCATCTGCATGTAAGGTAGATAGTTAAGATCTTGCGGCTTATACTGACGCTCGTGATAGCGGAGGAAGTCATCAATTGGTGCGTAGCCTTCAGCGAGACAGGTTGTCATGAGCTCCCCTGCAATATGAAGTGGTTAGAGCTGAATTACACAATTCACCATGAAAGCGGCAGTGCTAATGCACAGCGGTTCAAGAAAGAAATCTGTGAAGATAGAATTGTAGATAGCTACTAAGTGGAATGATGATTTGAAGGTATACAATGCGAATTTAAACGTGGACAGAGTTTCCAAAACAGGATAATTGGCGACCAGGTGTTATACTAGGAGAAGTGATGCAGGAAGGCTGTAAAAGCTTGCCTCAGTAGCTTAGATTTGTATTGTTTAGAAGTAAGATAGTCATAGCGATATTCTTAACAAGTTTACGGGTAAGATAATAAAATTTTCCCTTTAGATAGATCATTACTTAAATATGGATTTGTAATACTAACCCGAAGGGACGTAGCAACCGCCTTGCCGGCTACTAAATGAGGTACTAAGGCAAGTAAGAGCCAAAAGCCAAAAAACATGACCAGACTGAGGATTGAACTCAGGACCTTATCCGCACACCATGTTAAGGATACGTGATAACCAACTACACCATCCGGCCGACATTATTTAAGCCGCTATTATCATATTATACTGAAAAGAATCGAAGAAAGGAACAAAAGCTACTATCATATTGTTTCGATGTTGCATCTCCGTTTTCAGACGCTCAAGAGCGAATGAGTGAACCTTCGTCGGCGTCACGAATAGCATACATCATATTGAGCCCGTTCTCATCATCTCGTGTCAACCACTTCCAACGCTAAGTATTCAGCGTCGCACATTGTAATTTATATGAGTGGTTCTACTAAGAAATACATACAAAAGAGCCGCGACCTCTTTCACGCGCTACTTCGTATCCACATAGTGTGCTACTTCTGTCCGCGACTGTCGTCCGCCTTTGGTCACAAATTTCGTCAATGCTCTACCATCTCACAAACAGCAGCATACCTGCAACTCTCTCCATCGACTATTAGCGTTCTCTCCATAATAGAGGTATCCCACTTTGGTCGTGCCATTGTCTGTTGCGTATCAAGATAGAACAATCAAGCTACTCTTGCAAGACTTTAGCTTCTTTGCTATAAAGTGAAGTATGCCGCGTGTACTGGGGCTGGGCAGGCTTTCAATGTCCCAACTTGCTTCTCTTGCAGGTGCACCACTACCATCGCGGCTGCTTCCGAGGCCAATCACTCGATTCATAGGTGGTACGAGAAGGGCGTGATTTGCGGAGCCGCAAGGCTACACCTGCACATTATTGAAGGCGTATGTGATGTGGAGACGAAGTCTATGACGGTATGATTGGTGTAGTACCGTAGCGTATGGGTTATCTTGCCCTAACCGGACGCAGTTCCTCTTCGGCTCACTTCGCGGTACTCGTACCTAGTAACCTCAGACTGCTAGTACACGCAGGATGATGACGCTGGCCACGTTTTTGCGGACTGATGACCACTCCTTTCGTCCGTACTCGTTCGTCGGTGGAATGCAATCTCTCAGGATTGTCCTAGTCCGATTACACAGGGTGTACTGTACCGTGAAAGTATGACCTAAGGCTCCTTTTGGGAAAGTTAAAGAGGAGATAGAAAAGGAGGTGTGTCTTATATCTCGACGGCTGAGATGTTAGGAAGGTTTCGAGCTATCTCACACTGGAATAAAGGGATGCCTAAGTTTATTGAACCTAAAAAACGCGGCTATGGCAATCCCTCCCGTGCCTCGCACCTCTTCGTCTTGTTCCACGATGAACCCATGGTTTAAGGGTTGGGTTGCCTTGGAGGATTGACACGCCGCTGAAGATTGGAAGACGGTACCACTTGCTCAAGGAGTGCTATCTCGTGGGAATTGATTGCGAGCGATTGATCAAACTTAGAAAAGTGGGTTGAGCAGCGTCTTCGAAGGCGTACCATGTACCGTTGACTAACGCCATATCTTCCAATTCTAGTCGCTCAATGTTCCAAATGAGAAAAGTGACAACGAGCCACCACATACAAAACCAAATATACACCCATCACCCGTAATGCTCTTACAACTCGTACATACTACGCATCAGCCCAAAATGCCTGTTACGCCGCTGTTATGCCTCTTCTCGGAACAGAATAACATCCCATACGGTGAAGAAATAGGCGAAGAATGAAAGGAGATCTAAGAGAAATATGTCCGGGGTTTCATTGATGCATGATCTCCTGTAAATTCTAGTGAGCACGAGAAAGAACTTCCACTGGGAGTGACGAATACTTACACTCGCGATCTTGCTCCTGGCCCGAATTCTAGGACCGAAAAACACTAGTACCCACGGCACAATTGTCAAAACTAAGCTCTGCTCCCAATGTCAGCCAGAGAGCATCATTCTGGGCATCGGCATCGCTACTCACTATTCCTCCTAAGAGACTTGAGGCGCCTTGAAATGTCAGTCGTCTATACATCGCGTCTGCTATGAGCGGAAAAACTCCTGCAAGCATATTACGGCCTGATTCATATCAGTTTTGCATCCAGCCGACTGGGGTATAAAGGAGCGCAACGTACAAAAGGATTGTACGGCTAAAGCGGAGCTAGCGTAGCGTTGATACGTGTCTGCCAAATAATTGCAGGTCGCAAGATAGATGGAAAACAGGCCCATTTTCGCACACCCAATTGCCATGGTGGGCGCGATCCAGTGTATGGACGGTGCCAGGGTCCACGCAAACCAGAAAAGTCCAACTGGCAAAAAAGCGCTCTGCACACAGCTGACGTAAAGCCGTCCTTCAGGTATCGAGGACATCTTGCCATAACGACGGGCTACTTTGTCCAGAACCATGCTGATGACGGTAGATAAGAGGGACCCAACGCACATTGCTGGCATAACTGTAAGCACAAGACGAAGCGCTGTTCGCTGGATCTTACCTGCAAATACAGCGCCATTCTGTTGAAGGTTGAACTTGTGATTCGTCGTAAAGACTAGCGGCACGATACTAAAAGTAAGATATAAAGTGGCCCAAGCAAATGCAACCCAGAGTGAAAAGAAGAACACCACGGGTTCTGTGCACAAGAGATCTGCATCACGCATGTTAGAAAGTGACCATTGGCTTTGTCACGGAGAAAAGGACGACACTTACGAAACGGCCTATACAAGCTGATGCCAACCATTTTGGCGATCGTCTCTCGCTCTTCATCAGATTTGACCTTCCACCTGAGTCTTTGGCTCTCACGCTCCGAGCCGTTCTCGCTAACTAACATTTCAAACCCTACCAGGCCAGACTGTTCTCTAGCCTCATACCATCGGTTCAAAATCACAGCTTTCCGACTAAGTATAACGCTGCCTCTGGTCTCATTAAATAACATGATCACCGCAAGTATGCAAGCCCCCCAAAGTATGACTTGCACCCAGAATACCCACCTCCAGTCAAGGTTCTGTGCCACAAACCCAGAAACAAGCGGACCTAGCCCGACCCCAAACAGCGCCGCCCCAGAGAAGAGGGCCATCGGGGTGTTCCTCTCTTCCTTGAAATAGATGTCACTTATCACTCCGCCAATCGTCGAGCTGAAAGTTGAGCCGCCGACGCCTACGAAAAAGCGGGCCACGAGCAGCCCCGCGAACGACCGTGTGGCTGCACAAGCCACTTGAGAGACGAGGAACAGACGGCCAGTAAGGACGAAGACTGGCCTGCGGCCATTAAGCTCTGAAAACGGGGCCAGGACCATAGGAGCGATTCCAAAGCCGACCACGAACGTGGTAATACCGAGGTAGGCGACTGTTTGACTAACATCCCATTTCGTGCTGACTTGCCCAGTTGCGGCATCGTAGGAACCGGCCGCGTAGCAAACGAGCATGACGGTAATACAGGAGATGCATATGATGGTGTTCTTGCGGTACGCGGGCCAGCTGAATGGATCGACGTAGTTGGTGAGGTTTGGAGATTCTGGCGCTGGTAATCCATCTGGCCTTCCAGAAGAGTGCTGGCTCTCGAGTGGTAGGGTGGTCTCGAAGGTCAAGTAGTGGTAGGTGATAGGCATCTGCGTGCTCGCCACTCCTGCTTCATGCTCTTTGTCTTGGGGTTCCACGGCTATCGTTGGTAGAGCATGTTCGATTTTGCCTCTCTTGAAAATCTTCTGAAGGTCGTGCATAGACATTCTTGCGAATTTGGGTGTTTAGGTCGCCTGTACGTCCCGCCACGATGATCGGAAAACCAGAACTCCTTAGCAAGCGTTCCGATGTTTTCGTGTCACCGAGTGAAAGCAGGATCGAATGACGAAATATGCAGAGAATTCCCACGAGGACCACCAACTTAGGGTTCGGGCCCAGTCATTTATCCCATGTCGTGGCAACTTTGGCACTCGTCTCGGCTGTGCCTCGGGAGAAACCCCTGAAATGGATGCCATGCCAGGGCATGGGATACCCCTGTCTTCGTACCGGTCGCTTTGAGGCCACCATCTATGGAGATCTTACAGGCTGGCAGTACCTGCGTCAACAGGCTGTGTAGGAGTCAGCGAAAATGGGGATGTATCCAACTCGATACTGGTACGGAGTATAATTTGTGAGTAAAACACGCTAGCATGATCGGGAAAGGAGATGTGGATGCCTTGACAAGGTAAGTGTACTAACTTACTTCAGGTACTACTAAGGTGCTTTCTCATCATTTGAAGAAATAATCTACTACTCGTGCCGCTCAGAGGTGAGCCTTGCCACGACACTAACGGAAGCAGGCCGACTTCTCCAAACAAGTAAGATCAGCACTTAGGGTACCGTACTACTAAGAGTACTCCGTGGATTGCGAATCTAAGAAAAGAAATGGCCGTGAGCGGTTGTTACCATCAACAATCATCGGTCGATCGTCATGCTTGGAGTAGATTGTATAGCCTTGTGCTACAGCGATCGGAGCTATAGCACACTCGTCGATTTTTGAGGTCATGATGCTTTCAATCATGCCAGCAACAATAGGAGGAGACGCGAACTCCGAGCGAGCCAATTCATGAATGTCCACATACGAATAAACAAGTTGCTGATCCCCTGAAAATGGTATGTAGCTCGGATGGCGGACCAGAGGTTGTGATATGAATGATGACTCAAGAGCTAGCTGCACAGCGATATCCTCCCATATTGTGCTACTGAACCGCATAGCGTCAAGCTCAGGCTGCAGGCTGGTGAACAGCATTGCGAATACTTCCATTTGCGATGACGAATCTTTGAACAGTCCGCCGATTGGATCCTTGAGAAACGAGTGAATCTCTAGAAATGAGGCGATCCGATCGGGCGACCACCGGCCTCGTGTATTGAAATCAGTCAGTGCGCGGAGCCAGAATGTCAAGCTGAGGTTTTCTTCCTTCTCTTCGGCTTCGTATGGTACCACTCGACAAACAAAATCTTTGACGTCTTTTGAGAATATGGCAGGCGTTCGTGGGGCAGCCATCTCACCAATGATGCCGTTAGTAACCATCCGGCATTGATGCTTCAAAGTCTGCACAGAGTGGACCCAGCCCTCAATAACATCTTCGGTCTCTAGGATTCGGCTAATAGATGCAACCATAAGCTGTGGAATCCTGCGTCGATTCATAGAGGACAACATGAACGCCATTCTAGTGATCTCCAAGTTGGCGTGGCGGGGATTTGATCCATTTGCCGAGGCGAATTGTATCAGAGTGTCTCCTGCCGTGGGGTATGGAGCGACAGGATAGGAATCGAATTTTCCGGTCATCATTCTTCGTATCCTTGTTTTCGCTAGCCAAAAGAGTGACCACGGCTCTGGATCTTTGATATCCTGGTGCGGCGTTTCTGCATGACTTGCGACTTGACCCCTGTTCTTGTGATGACCACAATTTGGTGTGCGTTCCGCCGACTTATATTCAGCATCTTGAAAGGATACTAACGATTTACCAAGACTCTTGGACGGCGGGTTTTGCTCATTGTACAAGACAGAGCGTAGGCAGTCGGCAAACCAAAAGTATTCTTCCAAGGTATTATAGGCCTGAGCTGACAGTCGAATCACTCGCTTCGGATATGCAGGCCAAGAGTATACTGGTACGACGATTTTGTGTTCTTTCCAGAGAGTTTCTTGGATTGGCAGCATCCCCTCCTGCTCTGGCCCGGGGGTGTCGGAAAGTGGTATGGTCGCCATAGCACCAATCATGCTGTCCGGGCATGGCAAAGGTATGTTGAGAGCCTTGCAAACGACTCGTCGTGCGATTACAGCGAGATTATGATTCCTATTGATTAGACCATTGAGGCCCCCGGGTGTGACGGTGTTGAGGAAGTCAATGGAGACTGGCAAAGAGAGCACGGCCGACGGGCAGCTGGTCCCCTGCCAGCCAAAGCTTTGCTCCAATTTTGAGTATTTGGATTTATTGACTACGTAGGGCGACCGGGCGATTACCAGTGGCTTGATCTTATGAGCGCGGACAGGCCGTACATGAAGGAAGCCTACTCCACGCGGCGAACACTTTCATTTATGGCAGTTAGCCACATAGTATGCAGCGTTGATATCTGTGATGTCTAGTTCGATCATGCCAGCCGCGTGCGCTCCGTCTACCAATGTGTCTACATCGTGGGAAGCAAGTTGGCGAACGATATCTTTGATCGGAAAAACCAGTCCCGACCTGCTTGGGACGTGGTCTATGAGGGCGAATCGGGTTCTAGACGTGACGCATGCGAGGATACGTTGGAGGACATCGTTGGGGCTCACTAAGTGTAGAGCAATGTCCACTGTGACTAGGCGCGCGTTGTCTCTCTGTGCTATGTAATTCAGGGCCAGAATGACGGAACTGTAGGCGTGATTCGTGGTCAGAATTTCGTCATCCGGCTCAAACTGAAGGCTCTGGATGACAATATTAAGTCCGTGTGTCGCTCCAGGAACAAAAACCAAATCAGCTGGCTCCGCATGCAGAAAATCAGCCAGATTTTGTCTACTGGCATCCCAAGCAGAAACATAACCCCTCTCAAAGAAATCATGTGGATTCTCCTCGATTTTTTGCCGAATACGTCCTTGTTCCTCAACCACCACTGTGGGACAAGCACCGAATGCACCGTTGTCTAAGTAAGTAATGTCTTGACGAATATGCCAATTACCAAATCTTTTAACCAGATCCATCATATTGTCCAGTTTGGTTCCACCGCAGCTGTTGCCGTTCTCTGAAGGCTCCGGTGAGGAAGACGGCAATACATGTGTCGAAGTCATCTTTTCGCTCGGACATTGGGAAGTGTGATGATGTTTCGGCTTATTCCGCTGTGTAATCGCAGGAAATTCATCGTTGCGTAGTCTCGGGCCCATTATTGAATCAGCTTACGAACCGGAAATACAAGGAGCTAGAATATGCAGATCGATTTGCAAGCTCCAACTCAGCTGAGAAATTGCCACTTGAGGCCGGACATGGTTGCCTTGTCACTAAGACCCCTGTCACTGCATCATGGAATGTCACACCGCATCCGCGCCACAGTATACTTTGCAATCCTTGTCGACGGTAATCCTGCCAGTATCCGCATCATTTCGGGGAGCAACGTGGCCTTCAAAATGGGCATTCGATGTTTTTCAGCCCCATCCTTAGTCCCCTCTGCAGATAACATTCGATTATCTACCACGAGGCTTGGTTGGGGATACGTACGAGGCACCTCCTATCCACGGAGCTACACATCAGTCTGACAGGGTTCATTTTGGAGGGTTCTCACGAGGATAAACCCTGTCACGCTAAAATATAATGCTGTGGGCAGGAAGTAATCTGATGAGCTCAGGTAAGCTTTGTTGCGGCTCCTGGGGGCTTGGAGTCATCTATCCGGGCCTTCACTCCTGAGGAAGACCCATGGGGCGTGTACAGACTGTTATATCTAAGATGTGCCGCTATGCCTCCTGGAAAGATCCCCTTGAAAGGCACAACAGTCAATTAATCACATCTTGAGAGACTTTCTTCAACTCTTCACAATGATCTCCAGCCGTGTCAAAAAAAGCGTGGCCTGGCATGATAATGATTCCCCGGCGGATCCACCGAACCCAACTGGCTCCATAGCGATGGGCAACGCCGAAAATTGGTTGATTCGGCCGGAAGTACTCCCTACCATGAGGGAAGCCATCCAACGCGACTTTACAGTCAACGATTTGGACTATCAAAAGCACCTCCCAGGCTACCCAGAGCTTCTCCAAGGAATCGCCAATTTCTTGAACAAGTTCTTCTCGCCCCGCACCCCTATATTACCCGACCACGGTTTGACTCAGAGGGGCGCCATGGAAATCCTCGAAAGCCTTCTCTTTACGATTTGTGAAGAGAACGAAGGCCTCCTGATCGATGCTCCTTTCTGGAGCGGCTTTGGAAATGCCGCTCATTTGAGGAATAGCAACCAATTCATCGAAGTTCAACGGTCCAGCCTATCCGGGGACCCGGAACAAATCATCAAACAATATGAGAAAGCGATGGAAGGTGCGTCTTGTCGAGTTCGTGGCATCATTGTTTGCAATCCGCAGAACCCTTTCGGACATATCTATCCTACTTCGTATATGGAAGCGGTCCTCAAGTTCTGCGAATCGCACGATATCCATTATATCTCCGACGAGATATACGGCCTGTCAACTTGGAGTGATCCCAATCAGCCACGCTCAGAACCGAATCCCAACATCGTTGAATCGCCCGAGAAGAAGTTTACGTCAGTCCTTTCCATGAACCTGAAGAAGTTGAAGGTCAATCCTGCTCGAGTGCACGTCATATACGGTATCAGCAAGGATTTTGGGAGCAGTGGACTGCGCTTGGTATGTCAAACTTTCGCCTTGTGCTCCCATTAGATTGTAACTGAGTCGTACGCGAAAAGTAGCCTCGTGACACAAAGTAACCCAGATCTACGCGAAGGAGTGTACACCGTTGCGAGATACACCGTGTCCAGCGCCACTGCCATCATGACAATGGCCCTTTTTTCAGACCTCCTTGTCACGGAGTATTGGCTGGTCAGGAGTAGAATGCTTCTTCGCATGTCCGCGGATTACACCGGCGGCTTCATGACCTTTCATAACATTCCCTTCTATCGGCCAGTCGCGGGTGTCTTCATATTTGCGCGTCTAGGCGGACGTTCGGCCACAAAGGACTCAGATGCTGCATTGTGGAAGACAATTTCTGCAGCGGGAGCTGCTCTTGCTTATGGTACTGCATTTCACAAGAAAGAGCTGGGATGGTTCCGAATCACCTTCGCCCTACCGAAAACCCAACTGGTCGAAGGTCTGCGCCGCATTGAGACTGGCCTAGGGACCAAGCGACAATATCAACCAGAAGACGATCAATTTGTCACGGTTACTCGGTTGGAATTGGCACGGACGGACAGAGCGATTCACACCCGTAGCTGTGTTGTAACGTAAACCTTTATTCCCTATTGTTGCCCTATGGGCAAGGCATAGATCTGGGGAAGGGGTGCATACCCTTCAGCATCAACATGCCTTCACTAATTTGATCGTACTGGCGGTCCCAAATACGATGAGTGCACGAGAGCCCCATATTACGCGGCAATATGTTCACACAGGCTGAAAGACAGGGGTCTTCGCTGGTGAATCGTTTCCGGTTGGGTAGGAATTGCCGCAAAGCATACGGATTAGAAAAGCCGATGAGGTTGCTGGATTCGTTCGCTTTGTGTTACTTAGACTGGGCGGGCTCTGGATTCTTGTAATTTGACAGCATAGTCGTGTCTCTGCCCGTCCTATAGACGGCCTAGCTTCTGAATTACGCCTCCTCTTAGATCGCCCATTAATTGCAATTGAATGCTCTCTACCCCTCAATGCACGCGCAAGCCTACAGGAAACCTCATCATAATGAACACCCTTCACAATAGTGACCTCATTCCAATGGAGCCGAGAGTCAGCAGCAACGCCATCTTGCAACCATCAGTATATCCAGCGCATCAGCCACGCTTCCTTACCGTATACCAACGGCACTCGAAAGGGCGACATCGAAAACCCCACCCACATCATTTGACGCAAATCGGCTACGAAACGACACCACCTAATAGTCCCCAGATAAAGGCCTTCATCAGCCGAATTTCGAAACACCCACATCTCCTCACACCCAAATTCAAGACAACAGACTCCGCCACCACAGCAGCGGAGACGGACACTCAGAGTAGGCCTGCCTCATTCTTTTAGTCTCCGCAGCCCCGGTCAGCTAGTCTGCCTGTCAGAATCGCGGCACCCGATTTCCAACACAGACCAATTCCGAAGAAAAATTGCAGCAAAAAGCACACATCCCCTCATCCTACGATCCACGTCAATCAGTACACCGACATCGAAACCCCCATCTACATCAATTTTTCGTCAAACGAACAAAGAACGACACCACTCAATAGCGGGGAAGCAAAGGACTTTCAACAAAGATCACGACACCAAATTTACGAAACACAAGTCTCTAATAACTCACTACAGGTTCCCTAGCAAAACAGCCCTGTTTCACGCTTAAATTTCTGCAAGCTAGTGTCCGAACCTTACCTCACCTCATAGCAGTCATGTCCAAAGTATATCGACCTCTTCACTGAGTGATCGATACCTACGATACGCCTTCCAGATCATCGACCTCTTCACTGAGTGATCAATACTCTTGGATCTACCCACAGCTTATTCCGCCCGCAGCCATGGACCATCTCGCCCTTCCAGACCCAAATTGACAAATCCATGTCCGACATCGATAATTTGCCAGCATGCGGCCAGAAGACGTCGACGTCCAATCAAAGTTCTTAGCGTCACAGGACGGAAACCCTCAGCCAATCAGCATGCTTCGTTCCGAAGATCCTCAGGAACTTTTCTTTTTCATGTTTGCATGCGGGCGGAACGGACAATACCTTTCCATTCATCTTTCCGTCGATTTTTAACCGATCTTCGTGAAAACAACATTACCTAGAAAGCCACGGGCCGACCTAACATCCGACATACCAGGTACTGACTATTGTCGGGCTGGCTGTCTAACAGGGACGTACCAGGTACCGATAGTTGCCGGGGCTAGATGTCGAACAGAAGCTGGTTTTCGAAGCAATGCGGTCATTGCTTTTGTTAGAGGCTGTCAGGACCGTACTTAATACGTACTGTGTTGTCATGTAGTATCATGCATGAGGTGTTATGCAGAGGGTATTATACTTAAGGTCTTAGTACATACTTTCTTCAATACTTAAGGCGACCTCATATATATTATTCGCTTCTCAGCTAGTTGTCTTATTCAACTTACCTAGCCGACTCTAAAATATTAAAGGTTATTCGACTAGAGTATATTACGCTAGCTTACCCTATAAAAGTTACGTGTTATAACCTACTTAATAGGCTATATATCGTATGCGCTTAGTATACGTTACGCCCTCATATTAACCTGTAAGGGGAAATAACGTATAAGGCTTACTAGTCTCTTTAGAGGGTTTATTAGATCCCTTATAAAATAATTCTTAGATTTCTTAAGAATTAGTCTTACTATAAAAATAGACCAATTTTATATTATTATATAACCCTTATAATTTATAATTCTAATAATTCTAATTCTTCTACCTATTTAAGGGTAGTAATCTATTATTAGTTATAATAAATATAACTTACTTTAATAGTATTATAAGTAATATACTATTATAATAGAGTTAAGATAAAAGCGGTTTATTAAATACTATTAATAATAATCTTAGCTAATAAGAAAGGGAATAGGAAAGTTATATAAGGGATATAAATAAACCTAATAATATTAAAAATACCCTTAAGGGAGATTTAAAGAACTATAAAGGGAGTATTCCCCTTATAATAGAACGCCTTATATAGGTAAGGTATAAGTAAGAAGAGTTATTATAAATTTAATATCTTAAAGAAGTTAAAGTATATATTACTACCTTAGAATTAAGGGAATAGATTTCTCTTTATAATAATAGTAGTATAGGTTAGAAGTATATATATAATAAAGCTAAGGAGTACTTAAATCTCTTTTAAAGTATATTAAAGCTAACCCCTATTCCTAACTATTATAGTAAGAATATCTATAAATATTAAGACTAGATATAATAATATAATATATATTTTTTATAAACTTTATTTAACTTTATTATATAGATATTATATATTCTATTTATAATACTAGTATTTAAGAGTAATTTAAAATAACTTTAAGCTACTTATTTATATTCTTATCTATTAGAAATATTAAGTTAAAAGGATTTTATAAACTTTTTATTAAATTATATTAAAGATCCTATAAATAGAGAGTTAAGTATATATTAATAGTATACTAATATATATTAATACCTAATATAAGTAATTTATAAGTTTAAAATATACTTAATATCTTTAAAAGCCTAACTTCCTAAAAAAGTTAAAAGTAAGTAAGTAATAAATTTATATACTAAACTTATTAAAGAGCTTTAAATTACCTTTATAAATTAGGGGTCCCTATCTAATATAAGAGATAAACTCCTATTATTAGTAGTATACCTTAAAGCTAATATTAATAAGATAAAAAGCTTAGGTAAAAAAGGCTAGTAAAATATATTATATAAGTACGCGGATTATAATAAAGGTAAAAAATTATAAATAAATAGAGATAATATTATAAAAGGATAAGGAATAAGTAGTTATAATAGTAAGAGTAGTTATAATAAGCCTAAATTATATAACTTATTAAATATTACTTATTAAAATTATAATAAAAAGGGCTATTATATTATAAGTTATCCTAACCTACTAAAATAAGGCGGATTTTAATAAAAAGGAAGATACTTAAACCTTATTATAATAGGTAAATAGGGCTAATATATAAGTAAGGAGTAGGGAAAAGGCTAGACCCTATTAAGGACTCTAAATTATTAGGGGAGAGGTTATAATAAGTAGAGGTTAAACCTCTAATATTATATTAATATAAAGTTAAGATAATACTAAAGTATAAGCCTCTTAAGTATAAAGGATATCTTAATTATAATTCTTAATTAAATATTATCTTATAAGCTTATACTATTAAAGTAAGTTTTAAATATATTAAAGATACTAAGTTATTATAACTAAGCTTTATAAATAGTAAGCCTATCTTCTATTACAATATATATAATATAATATATTAAATTACTAATAGTTAGGGTTCTTCCTATTAATATACCTATATCTTCTATATAATAGATAAGATAGGACTACTACTAGTTATTAGTAGACCTATATAGTATATAGTAGGTATTAAGGTTAATATAGATATAAGGAAGTAGTATTTTAGAATTAATAAGTTATTATTCTAACTAAATAATTTATAATAGTTTATAAAATTCTTAAAGAAATAGCCTACTATCTATATACTTCTTATTTCTAATATTAATAATCTAGAACCTATATAATTAAGACTTAGAGTAGTAGATATAAGTAATTTAAATAAGGAATACGTAGTTAATTTATATATATTACCTCTAGAGTTTAGTAAGTTCTTAGATATATTCTTAGTTAAAGAAGCTAGATATTTACTATCCTATTAAAGAAGTAATTACGCTATTAATATAACTAGTAACCCGCTTTATAAACCCTTATATAACTTATTAAATATAGATTTAGTAGAATTAAGACGCTATCTAGATAAAGCCTTAATAAAAGGATAGATTAAATACTCTAAAAGTCTTATAAGATTACCTATCCTATTTATCCTAAAGAAGGATAGAGGCCTACGTCTATATATTAACTATTATAAGTTAAATAAGGTAACTATTAAGAATAGATATCCTTTACCCTTAATTAATAAAATATTAGATTACTTAAATAGAGTAAAGGTCTTTATAAAACTTAATCTTAAGGATATATATTATTATATTTATATTTAAAAAGGAGATAAATAGAAGATTATATTTTATATTTTATATATAATATAGTTATTTTAAGTATTTAGTAATACTATTTAATCTTATAAATACTCTAGTAACCTTTTAAGCTTATATTAATAAGTCCTTAATAAGGTTATTAAATAAATTCTATATTATTTATCTTAATAATATTCTTATCTATTTAGAATTACGTGCGAAGTATAGGGATTATATATATAAAGTACTTAAGCGGCTTTAATAGTATAAATTATTTACTAACTTAAAGAAATATTAATTTTTTATAACTAAAGTAGAGTTCTTAGGATTTATTATATTAACTAAAGGCGTTATAATAGATTAGCGTAGGGTAGATACTATCTAATTATAGCTTAGATTAAAGAGCTTTTATAGAGTATAAATTTTTCTTAAATTTATAAATTTTTATTATTATTTTATTTATTAGTATTTATAAATTATATTACTTTTAATAGGGCTATTAAAGGGTAGTATAAAAGGTATTAAGATAGGTCCTTTTAATTAGCCTAATAAATTAGAGTATATATTTAATATACTCTATTAGGTATTTCTTAATATATTAATATTAAGATACTTTAATCTTATATTACCTACGCGAGTTAAGACTAATATATTAGATTTTAAACTAGCTAGTATTCTATTATAACTCTAAGAATTAAGTTAATAATATCTTATAACCTTTTAAAGTAAGAAAATAAACTCTATTAAAGAATATTATAAAACTTATAATAAGGAGTTACTTATAATAGTTATAATCTTTAAGTAGTAGAGATACTACCTAGAAGGTAGTTTCTATCTAGTTAAAGTACTTACTAATTATAATAACCTAAGGGGTTTTATAAATATAAAGGCCTTAAATAGTTAATAGGTAAAATAGGTAATAAGACTCTTAACCTATAACTTTATTATTAAGTATAGACTAGGTAAGACTAACCTAGCTAATATACTATTAAAGCGCCCTAATTATAAAAGTAAGGGTAGGGTAATAAATAAACTTATCCTTATATTATAATAAAAGCTATTAATAGTAGCGGGTTTATTAAACCCTATTTTCTATATTATAGTAAAGGCCTATATATTTCTTATACTAGGATAGGGCTTACTACTCTCTAGTAATAAAGGTGAACTTACTATAATATATAGTATATATATAAGGTAGTTATAGATACTAGTACTAGTTATAAGATTAGTAGTACTAGGAATTATTAATATAGCTATTAGAGTAATAATTTTAGATAAAGTATATCTATTAAGGTATAAAGACCCTTAACCTAGAAATATAGGGAGTATAAGTAAGATACTACCTTAATATACTTATAATATAACTAAGAAATAGCTTAATCCTACTACTAGAACTATTAGTTATAAATAACTTATTCTACGTTTTCTAGCTAATATAATAGTAGAAAATAAAATAGTATATACTATAACTTTAAAGTCTATAATTAAATTAATTAAAGTACTTTAATAAGAAGATATTTTTATTAACTAGCGATATATAGGTAAAATAATAGATAGATAAATTAGAAGAGCTAGTTAATAGATATTTAATAGTTAAGATTTACTTAGGTATAATAAGAAGTTATATGTTCCTAAAGACTTATTAATTTATAAAGAGCTATTAAAACGCTATTATAATAACCCTTTAATAGGGTATTTTAAGCTTAATAAGACGCTTAGTCTCCTTTATTAAAAGTATACCTAGATAGGTATAAAGGTAGATATTAAAGAATATATTAATTCTTATAATATTTATTAAAGAGTTAAGGTGAAATAATATTAACTATATAATAACTTAACTATACTTCCTAAGCTAACTAGGTTATAAAGGTTAATTATAATAGATTTTATTATAAATCTTCTCTTATATAAATAGTATAAAGGTATTTATAATACTATCCTTATAATTATTAATAGATATATAAAGATACTTTACTACCTTCTTATATAAAAGGATTATAAGGTAATTAATCTTATAAATATCTTATTTAAAAAAGTCTTCCTAAAGTATAATATACTTAATAATATTATATTAGATTAATAGAGTCTATTTATAAGTATTTATTAATCTAACTTATACTACTATTTAAAGTTAAATTATAAGCTAAGTATAGCCTTCTATTTATAAATTAATAGCTAAATAGAATATTAGAATTAGATATTAGAATATTATTTAAGAACTTATTATAGTAATAGATAAGATAATTAGGCGGGGTTATTACCCCTAGCTAAATTTATATATTATAGTATAAAGAACGCGATAATAAGCTATAATCCTTTTAAGCTTTATTATAACTATTAGCCTAAGATTCTTATATATTCTAAAGATAGAACTTACTAAGAGGAGGTATTAGATATAAGATAATATATCTAAAAACTTTATAAATTATATAAAGACCTATTAAGTTAATAGTAAGATATATTAGAAATATAGGTAAAGTTTTATAGTAGAAAGTATAAGCTAATATCTTTTAATTAAGGAGACTTAATTATACTAAATATAAAGAACTTAAAGTAAAAGTAATTAAGTAGGAAGCTATCTTATAAGCTTATTAATCTATTTTATATCCTTAGACCTATTAGTAAGTAGGCGTATCGCCTAGTATTATTATTAATATATATAATCTACCCTATTTTTTATATTTCTCTTTTAGAGTTATATACGCGTAGGTAAGGTAATACCTTTATACTTAAGCTACTACCTCTAGAACTTATTAATAATAATAAGTAGTAGGAGTTAAAAGAGATTTTAGATAAAAAGATAAGGAAGGGTAAACTCTAGTATCTTATTAAGTAGAAGGAATACCCTCTCTAATATAATTAATAGGTTCTAAAAGAAAATCTAGAAGATATATAAAAAATACGTGAAGACTTTAATAAGAAGTAAAAGTACTATTATTATAAGTAGGAATTATAAATATTAAGATATAATTAATAAAGGTAGAAAAGGATATTTAATTAGTTACTTAAAAGTAAGTATAAAGAGTATTAATCTCTTTTATCTTACCTACTAGAAGTAGGTAAAACGCCCTAGGGGCGTTAGTATATAAGGATAACTTAGGAAAGAAATAAAAAACTATCTAATTAAATTAGGAGAAGGAAACCTAGCGCTAAGTAGTTAAAGCTTACTTAGCTACTTATATAAGCGTAGGTAATATAATATTAGTACGCTAGGTACCTACTCCTTATTATTTATATCTATCTTATCCTTTAGGCTAAAGGCTAAGGGCTTAAGGCCTACTTAAAGATATACAAGTAATAGTTATAATAAGTAATAAATATAGTAAAAGTATAAGGGAGTATACCTTAGCTTATTTAATATTATAAATACTTATAAGGGTTTTACTAATATATTTTATTATTTAAAGAATTATAATCTATACTTTTAATATACTTATTAGTTTCTTTTTACTATTAAGACGTGCTATAATATAATTATAAAAAGCTAGCTTAGAGTAGATAGTAATTATAATATTTATAAGGGTAATACCCGCTATTTAAAGCTTTAATTTATCCTTTAAAGTATCTAGATAATCTATATTATTAATTACTTTATTATAAACTAGGATTATATTATTAGGAATTTAGAAGTTAAGTAATTAGTATATATTATAACTATAAAAGTAACTTAAGAATATAGGGAAAACCTACTAGTTTATAGTTATAATAGACTTTTAAATAATAGTTATACTATTTAAGTATTATCTTCTTTTTATTAGTAATTATAAATATAGTATTACTTATACTATTAATATATATACTAAGTATAATATAATTATAAATACTTATACTTTATAAGTCCTTTATTAATATAGTAAATATACCTCTTATATATATTTTATTTAAATTAGGGAGCTCCCTAGGAATATATAGCTAGGGAAGTAGGGGTAAGAATAATATATTACTTTATATTAACTACGTAGTTAAGATATACCTAAGTACTTATATCTATAAAAGAGGGATAATAAGTAGGTATAACTAGATTATTATTTAGGCTAAATAGGTTATTAATACTTACGGCGGAGTTAGGGTAAAAAGTAGGCTTAGGAATAGGCTTATATAATAGAGGAGTAGGCTCCTTAATAAGATCTTTAATAGGAATCTTTATAGGATTTATAATAGGAGTTTTAACTAAATCCTTATTTATTTAACTACCTAACTAGGTATTAGGATCTACTTTAACTTCTATTATAAAAGCTAGGCGTATTATATATATTTTATATTAAATTAAGCTATATTATATTAGCTATATCTACGCGAAGAGCTAGTAAACTAAATAATAAATAATACCTAAGTTATTAAGATATTAGATATTATATTATATAATTAGCTATTATTATATATATATAAAAAAAGAGGGTACTAAGTACTTAAAGAAGATATTAATAATAGTTATAAAAGATAAAGTATTAAGGAAAATTTTAGGTATTATAATAATAATATTAAGGCGCTAAGACTATATTAATATAGCTATTATTATTATATATAAAAAGTTATTATATATAATATATATACTTTAGATTATAATATCTACGCGTAATAGATAGCTACGCTATAATATAGAATTATAAATACTATATATTATAACTACTATATAAGTTATAATCTTACTTTATTAAAGTTCTTTTCCTTATATCTTATACTAGGTTTAAAGGTTTTTATTAAACTTAATTAAATAGGCTATTTATATTAAACTTAAGGGCGAGTTTCTTTAAGAGAGGAGGTAATTATTATAACCTACTTAATAGGCTATATATTATATACGCTTAGTATACGTTACGCCCTTATATTAACTTATAAGGGGAAATAATATATAAGGCTTACTAGTCTCTTTAAGGGGTTTATTAGATCCCTTATAGAATAATTCTTAGATTTCTTAAGAATTAGTCTTACTATAAAAATAGACTAATTTTATATTACTATATAACCTCTATAATTTATAATTATAACATTACGACTATAAGTAAATTACTAGCGACTCTTAAAGAAGGCGTACTATTACTAGTTTCACAGCTCGAAGATTAGGAAGAATAGGATATTTGCCTTAAGATAGAGGATAACGTACTTATTACTATGATTACCTTAGCTGTAATACTTCCCTGGCCTGCCACACTGCCTATGTAGTTGGGGTTTTGGTGGGTTATCGTAGAGTTGTACGGATGAATTGCCGTAGAATACTATCTATCCGCGTCTAACGCGCGCTTGCTGTGGAGAACCTTCAATGTTGCATGACAAACGGGATGAAGTAGAGCAGGGCAAAAAACACAAAGCTACTGCTCAATGCGCGCGTTCTATCCAGGATCTTGGGATGTGCGGTAACAAAATCAGCCTGTGCAATGCAAAGAGGAGTAGGGGACGCATTACTGGGGTGACATGGCGTACCCAGGCCAAGGACCTTACAACAGGACGAGGTCGCCATACCCCAATCAAACACTACAGAAACTCGAACCTTCACAATACCAACCCCGTCTGAACCATAACAGCAATGGGCTCGGGACCTCCCTTCAAACTGTTCCACAGGAGGATGGCCATCACGATCGCAGATATGGACCCGTGCATGGCTCTCACCAACACCGACCACCTATCTCTCCCCAGCATCTACAGCAGGCACAACAAAGCGCCTATGCCCTAGCGGTTCCTCCACCACTCGCAATCTCGAATAATAGCAATGGGGTCGCGAAGAGCTCCAATGCATCACAGCCGGCTCGTGCAGCTCCACTGCAGAGCTCTGTCAATGAATTGAATGGCCACTTCGGCAAGTTGATACGACAGCCGGCACGCCCAGAACCGCCACTAGACTATCAGATACTTCTGTTGTCACTAGCTGAGGAATATCTAGCGGCTGCTTACGCTTACGGCTCAATGGCAGATATCGTTCGACGGGAGAGGGACATGCAAGAGTACTACAAGTTGATGGCAACCGCGTTGGGATGCCTCGAGGCTGTTCTGAAGCATTTCAAATTGTTGCCTGAAACAGAAGCTATCATACGGTTGCGGTACGCCACCGTACTTTATGAGGAAACGGACAATATGATGGAGGCCGAAGATAGTTTGAGCAAAGGGATATCGTTATGCGATCGGCATCGTCTTTTCGACCTCAAGTACAATATGCAACATCTTCTCGCAAGAATGCTGTTCCAAAAGAACCATCGTGCGGCGTTCAAGTTTCTTGACGGCATCATCAAAGACGCGGAAGCCTACCAACATATAGCATGGATCTACGCTTTCCGATTCCTCAATGTCTCCCTTCATCTAGAGCTTTCAACACATCAGGATCTCCTATTAGCTCTTAGCCAGCTTAAGCATATCGTTCTTCTGTCGAATGACTATGGAGACAAGACAGTCCTAGCCATTGCAACGGCATCAGAAGCTTTGACTTATCTCAGAATTTCCAATGACTCCGAAAATACAGAGAATGCCCAGAGAGCTTTGGCTACCGTAAGAAGCTTGCAACTAGAATCAAAGGTTGGCAACTTACATCAATTAGCGGTCTTCATATCCATGGTGGATCTTTGCTGCATTCTGCAAAATTTTGATCCTAAGCAGGCTTTTACTAAAATGCAGACTATGCAGACCGCTCTGAAAACCATGGACGAAAGTGAAGCTTGGACAGACAGATCTATCAGGATTCCCATACCTCATGCTAGGATGCCTTCCTGTACGGCTCGAAATGGCGTACTCAGGAAACAAGAAGACGATGATTTGCTGATCTTGATGTTTGACTGGGTGTCTAAGGACGACATCTACGACTTGGGGTATCTTCTCAGTGGAGTGGTGTTGTCTCCTCGAAATGCAGGCGATGGTCAAAAGGCGGAGCACATGTTCGAAGAAGGGATCAAGAGGTTGCAGTGTAAGTCACCTCCACCATGCTCATCTAAAATTCTAATAGATGTCAGATGCAAACAAGGACATGGCTAAGCCTCCCAAATCCATTCAGCTCGCAGCTTCTCAGCAGCTTTGGCGGGGCGAAATCACCTGCTACATGCGCCTCCACCTTGCTTTCACATTGTGCGCCAGAACATCCTGGCCAGCCGCCAGGGAGCAGCAGTTGGCAATACAGGCTTTCGTCCGATCAATACCGCCATCATCAGTACCGGAGGCTCTCCTCTTATTGTCCACGTATCTGGAAGCAGTCATCTACCAGGGGACAGGCGATCTTGACCACGCCATTGAGCTGTACTCGAGCGATACTCTCTCAATTCATAACTACCGCAAGACACCACACCCGTCTCATCTCCACCTGGATATCACCCTACTTTCATCTCTCAACATCCTTCTCATAATCCGTACCCCAACCCACCCCCAACACAACCAAGTCCCCTCCCTCCTTTCCCTCCTCGAACACCTCTGCCTCCGTAACCCCAACCGCCAGATCCAGTCCGCCTACCACCTCCTCACCGCCACCACCACCTCCTCCTCCACCATCCTCCTCACTAAACAAGCCCTCCAATCCGCCCTTCAAACCGCCAAACAAAGCGACAACAAACAGCTCATGTGCATGGTCCTCAATTTCATGTCCTGGAAATTCTTCCGCGGCGTCGTTGGCGAGCAGGCGGAGAAAGCTGCACGTGCGAGCCAGAGGCTGGCGCACAGTTGTAGGGATGCGCTGTGGATGAGCGTGGCTGCTGGGACGCTGGGGAATACGCTGGAGGCGGCAGGGAAGATCGAGGAGGCGGAGAAGGGGAGGAGGAGTGGGGAGGCGACGGCAAGTGGATTGCCAGAGGGACTGCAGGTGGCGATGGAGAAGGAGAGGGAGGATGGTGATGTGGTTATGCTTGATGATGGGCCGCTGGTCTTGGGCGATGGTGCTTGAGCTTACTCTTATGGGATCCGGGAGCGGGTATTTGGAACGGATGGAGTTGCTTGTTACTCGGTATAAAATGGGGATCTTGTTGCTGGATGGCTATTAGTGGGATTGGCGACGGAAATAAGCTGGTTTGCTACGTGGTGCGTGGCTGTATATCTGATCATATCGGTCATGTATACTAGGTCTTACGACAGCAACAAGGTATTATGTACATATCTCATGGGTTACCTGATGGTTATTACTATTGAATACCTATGCGACTACAGACCTCAATGCTTCACATATACAGACGCTCTCAGATCGCCACCCCTTTTTCAGGACCTTGCGACGGACCAGACCGCAAGGCTATTCGCCGGAGAACCCCTATCATACATCAGACTTGACATTCCACTCAAGGAACATAATATGACCACTCGAGAAGACAGCTTCCCACACAAGCCTTTCCGCCGGAATCCCATCATCGACGCTACCCCAAGAGGAACGGCATGAACGACCAACACATCTTCAGTCCTTCCTTCCCCTTTTCCTCATTCCCCCCAAAGCTCACAACCACCCCCTGACACCACCCTCCAAGCATGCCCGCTCCAAACAATCTACCCCAACCCACCCCATGCCCCCCTAATCCTCCTCGCCAACTGCACATCCTTCTGCATAATCGTCACCCGCTTCGCATGGATGGCGCACAGATTCGTGTCTTCGAACAGATGCACCATGAACGCCTCCGCGGCTTCCTGGAGCGCCTGTATGGCTTGCGATTGCCAGCGCAGGGCGAGTTGGCCGTCGACGGGGAGGAGGGAGAGGCCGATTTCGCGGACCTGTGGGGTTGGCAGGGGGTGGTTAGTGGGTGTAGGTGGGAGGAGGGGAGAGGGAGGGATGGGAGGGGGAGGAAAGGGGTGGGAGAAGGGGAGGGGGAGGCTTACGAGTCTGGAAAAGGGAAGTTTGAGGAGTAAGAGGTCTGTGGAGCGTTGGTAGCGACGGATTTCGCGCAGGGCGATGGTGCCGGGTTTGTAGCGGCGGGGTTTGCGGGGGGTGGCTGCTTCTGTTTGAGAGTGGTGTCAGTTGATGGGTTCGAAGTTGTGGGTGGGACTTGATGGGGCGGGCGTAGGGCATTCGCATCTAAGGGGGTCTTCACCTTCTGCTATACGGCCTTGTGCTCTTTTGTTGGGTGTCCCTATGCTTTTCCGCGATGTCTTTCCGCCTGTTGAGGGCCGCCCTGCTTTCTTTTGACCGATTGGGTGGGCGGTGCCGGTGCGCTTGGCCGTTTGCTGTTTCGTGCCTGCCATTGTGGTTCGCAGCCTCTGGCGTGGGTGTTGTCTATTCTATGGGCTTCGGAGGGAGCTGCTGGAGCGCTGAAGGCTCGTCTCCTCCGTGCGCTCCCCTCGAGAGCTTGCGCGTAAGCTGTTCGAGTCGTTGCTATGCGAAGAGAGGAGGAAGTGCAATCGCCTCGCGTGTTTTGTCCGAGCAATTGGGTTTGAGCTCAGTGATGTGAATTGGAGCAGTGCGTAGAATCAGATAGCGTGGTAGATATGAAGCAATATGTGTGATATGTGTGGGCTGGGTCATTTCCATCCCAGCCATCGTCTTTGTTTATCGCGGGCGCGAATGATCAGCGTCCTATACCACTAGCTTAAAGAGGATAGTGCAGCATCAAGCTAGCAGACTTAGCGCCGGAAGGCGACCAGGCCTGATACGGGAAAGCGCCTTGGTACATGAAACCGACAACTTGACATTACTGAGAATCAAGAGTGGCTACTTTCGCCATTTAATATCCTCTTTCCCTAAATGGCCTCTGACTTACCTATATCGATCAGTATAATTATGCGTCATACATAATCTCACTCAGCCATTCATTCATTCAGGGAATCGTAACCAACCTATCAACACAGCGTGCGCTCGCAATGGATATGGACAACATGCTCGGCGGGGGAGGAGCGGGAGGAGGAGGAGGAGGAGGAGTAGGCCAGTTCCCACTGGAGCAATGGTTTTACGAAATGCCCGTGTGCACGAGATGGTGGACGACCGCTACGATCGCGACGTCGGTGTTGGTGCAATGTCATGTCATCACGCCGTTTCAGCTTTTCTATAGCTTTCGAGCTGTGTTTGTCAAAAACCAGGTACGCCCTTTACCTCCTGTCAATACAATCTATACCATGGAAATCTTCCCCAGGGAAAACTGATGTTGATGGTGCACCAGTATTGGCGCCTCCTGACCACATTCCTCTACTTCGGCCCGCTCTCCCTCGACCTCCTCTTCCACGTCTTCTTCCTCCAGCGCTACTCCCGTCTCCTCGAAGAATCCAGCGGTCGCTCCCCGGCGTATTTCTCATGGCTGCTCATCTACGCCACTACACTCCTGCTCGCGCTGTCGCCGATGCTTTCGATACCGTTCCTTGGGTCGGCGCTGTCGAGTACTTTGGTATACATATGGAGTCGGCGGAATCCGGAGACGAGGCTCAGCTTTTTGGGACTGCTGGTGTTCACGGCGCCGTATTTGCCGTGGGTGTTGATGGCGTTTTCGCTGGTGCTGCATGGAACGGTGCCGAAGGATGAGATTTGTGGTGTTATCGTTGGTCATAGTAAGTCCTTTCTCGATGGCTTAGAGGCGGGGAATATGCTGATGGGTGTTATCAGTATGGTATTTCTTTAGCGATGTCTATCCATCGTTACATAATGGTTACCGACCCCTGGACCCACCTCAGTTTTGGCGGAATCTTTTCGAGCGAGCACCACCGGATACTGGAGTTGCGCCAATCAACAATGAGATTGCGGCTGCGGCGGCGCCTGAGGTCAGGTGATGGCATGTGAAATTAATGGCTGTTGATGAGATATGCATGGACTGGCGTTAGCATAGTTGGAACAGGATATATCACTTTTGTAGCATGCATCTTTGCACTGGAGTTGAGACGTTAAGTTGTGATGATCAAGATGCGTTGATCGTTGTTCTGAGTGTTGTCTGACATGATTCCCCGTCTCTCGAGATTCAACAGCAGCTATGCAGCCTTTTTCGCAGAATCCTCCCTCAACTGGTCGATCACTCTATCAACAGCTGCCATATCTCCAGCATCGATCGCCCCTTCCGGCGCAATGCCCTTTGGCAACTCTTGCACCGCAGCGTCAAGGCCTTCTTGATAATTCCGAATCTCGCTCGAGAGAGCATAGATGGCCTTCCTCCGCACTTGCTCATTCGCGTCCTCGATTGCGACCTTAGTGAGTATAGGTATGGCTCCAGTAGCACGCAGGTCCGATTGAGCTTTGATGTTGTTTTGCACAGCAGTGCCCAAACACCAAGCTGCATATCTCCTCAATTCGGCTTCTTCGCTTTCTAGTAGCCTCACGAGTGGTGTCCATAGCCCCAGAACCCCCAGATTGTTGGCATTGTCGATGTTTTCAATCAACTGCTCGAAATTGTCAAAGGCTATGACTTTGTTGTCGAGTGTGATGTCGGGTGACAAGATGGCAGCCATTGACTCTTTTAGCAAATCTGCGTCCGACGGACCGCCGAAAAGTGACGTAAGGACATCAGGGTTGATGGGGAGGCCGGAAGGCCGCTCTGCTTTGGGGTCGGTGGTGGACGTTGGATCGGCGGATGATATCTCGGAATTTTCAATGCTCCATTTGAGGAGCTGGTTCATGCCTGGATCCATGGCAAAGCGTCGGAGGTCACAAGTCGCACTGCGAAAATAGCCAATCCTATGTCTCCGGAAGAACTTGGTGCGATCACCAGACTGGAGTGTGAATTTGGGTGCAACGAAGTGTGAGGCTTGATCGTAATATTAAAAACACTGCTTCTTGTCAGGAAAATGCGTTGTGGCCGTTTTTAAAATGTTAGCTTGCATGACGTTCAACCATTTGATTTCGCGGAACAACTGGCAGCTTCTGTCAGCTTCCAGGAGCTCTACCTCTTCCAGAGCTAAAGGTTACAGATGCTGAGGCGTGTCAAAGTGAGTGAGTCTTATGATACGACCTAGTCTTATCACAAATATCAATCTTAGATAAAGTACTTTATCATCGCTACCTCTCCCGTCTGCGCGGCTGGTTTAGCGGCCTACCCACCCCGCCATCTCGTTTCGATATTGAAGCACAATTCTGCATGTCACTAATCGATCTTCCGTAGTATCAGGTAGCAAAGAACTGTACTCTGTGAGAATATATTGCTCGCAGCCGTCTAAGAGCTTGAGGCAACCGTGAAAGATCATCTAGGGTGGCTAGACGCGCGTATTGTTGATCTTCGACCACTCAAGATATTCTGCTGCCTGAAAAGCCTGTCCTACATTGCGTAACCCATTGGTATTATACAGGCGAAGATTGCAACTGTGGAAGACGCGTCGCAGCTTCCCAGCCTCTAAATAGATATGCAGGAGGGAAAGTCCAGCGGCACCCATGGTGAGTTTTTATAGCGTGGCTTGGCACTCCAACCCACAGAAGTTCCAACGGCAACGGCCTTCCTGCACGTTCCTGCCACCACCTGTGATACACAAAAGTATCCCAATCCGCCCTTTCTCCAGCTCCCACTCGACCTTGCTTTCAGTGATCCATCATAGCAGGCCTCTTCACCACCACATTCTTCCCTCTTGACACCACTGATCCACATAGTCCAACGCCATGGAGGGTAAGCTGACCTCGTCTCTTTGTCTATCCCCACATCTTCGTGGGCAAGCACAAGGGGGGTACTGGATCTGAGACCGATCGTTGTGCCAGAAGATAGACAGCGCTGACAGAACCTCTTGGGTCATACAGAAGAAGTAGCAGCTCTCGTTATCGACAATGGGTGCGTTTTCCCCTAGCATAAAGATACCATCCACCAAATACTCTTCCGAAAGAAGCTCCCGAACAACAATCTCGGAGCTACTTATAGAGGAGATGTGCTCCCGTGGTCATGACTGACAGCTTGTAGTTCGGGAATGTGCAAGGCCGGTTTCGCTGGTGACGATGCGCCGAGAGCTGTTTTTCGTGAGTCGCACCATAGCAAATGACTTACGGCAATACTCCTACAGCTTCATCTGAAGACTGCTAACTCCTAGCGTAGCTTCTATTGTCGGCAGACCTCGTCATCATGGGTATGCCCACTAGAGCCTGGATCTCGGCTTCAATTTCCGTGGCTGACGAAACTGCAGTATCATGATTGGTATGGGTCAAAAAGACTCCTATGTTGGAGATGAAGCGCAGTCAAAGCGTGGTATCCTGACGCTCAGGTACCCCATTGAGCACGGCGTTGTTACCAACTGGGACGATATGGAGAAGATCTGGCATCACACCTTCTATAACGAGCTCCGTGTTGCACCAGAGGAGCACCCAGTGCTACTGACGGAAGCCCCCATCAACCCCAAGTCCAATCGGGAGAAGATGACTCAGATCGTCTTTGAGACCTTCAACGCCCCAGCTTTCTACGTGTCCATTCAGGCTGTGCTCTCCTTGTATGCATCTGGACGAACTACAGGTATCGTGCTCGATTCTGGGGATGGTGTTACTCACGTCGTACCCATCTACGAGGGATTCGCTCTTCCCCATGCCATCTCCCGTATCGATATGGCTGGTCGTGATCTTACCGATTACTTGATGAAGATCTTGGCTGAGCGCGGCTACCCATTCTCCACCACGGCCGAGCGTGAAATCGTTCGTGATATGAAGGAGAAGCTTTGCTACGTCGCGCTCGACTTCGAGCAGGAAATTCAGACCGCCAGTCAGAGCTCCACTTTGGAGAAATCCTATGAGCTTCCCGACGGCCAAGTAATCACCATCGGCAATGAGCGCTTCCGTGCTCCCGAAGCTCTCTTCCAGCCAAGTGTACTGGGTCTCGAGAGCGGAGGTATCCATGTTACCACCTTCAACTCCATCATGAAGTGTGATGTCGACGTCCGAAAGGACCTTTACGGCAATATTGTCATGGTATACCGCTTCCCATAAGTAATCCCACGATAGGCTGCTGACGATATTCTAGTCCGGCGGAACTACCATGTATCCAGGTATTTCGGACCGTATGCAAAAAGAAATCACCGCTCTTGCTCCGTCATCCATGAAAGTTAAGATCATCGCACCACCTGAGCGCAAGTACTCCGTCTGGATCGGTGGATCTATCTTGGCTTCGCTGTCCACCTTCCAGCAGATGTGGATCTCTAAGCAAGAGTATGACGAAAGTGGACCTTCCATCGTTCACCGCAAATGCTTCTGAGGTGTGTACGAGACAGATTTTGGAAGCTTCAGCATGGGCCTAAACATGTTAACCTCGTGCAGCAATTTTGACGACCGACTGCATGTGTGTGTTGAAAGTGTCTCGCGCGGTCTATCAGCAAGCGTTCGGATACGGCTTAGATTATGTTACCACGAGGTTCGGATGCTATGAGCAGAGCGTGGCCTAGGAAAGTGGATGAAGTGGTGGCGATATCTCTAGACTTCCGGTGACGATTGTAGCAAATAGGCGAATGCTTTAGCACCTTTTCATTGAGTTGTCGAAAAAGAGAAAATAAGAAATGTTCAATTCGCTTATGCCATCCTTCCCTTTGAGCCTTTTGGGGTTTACCTCCCATTCTTTCATCGAGACAGAGCTGTATCTTGTGACGCCTTCAGTCCTTCCTGATCACCCATCAAGCCTTTCATAGTCGCTACACCCAGTTCTTTCAACCCTGTCACGCCCATCCCGTCAAGCCACATCAGTACGGCAACCCGATATTGCCTCCAATCGACCCTCAAACCTCCCTCCCTGCCCAAGACCTGAGTGAGTGACGGAATCAGCCTTGGTTCTTCATTATAGCGCTCGAGCAAGATGACACGTGCTTATGCACAGACTGCCCGCTTACATACCGCAAGACTCCTCTGCGTCACCGGCCCCTCATGCCTCACCCTGACCCTCTCCTCCCCTCCCTCCCCTCCCACCTCCGCCTCCACCTCCTCCTCCTCCATCTCCCTGAACGCAGCAATACTCAACCCCGCCAGCGCCGGATGACAGCTCAGCCCAAACAGACCCCCCAACGCCTGCGCCGGCTGCAGCCCCTGCGTGTATTCCGCCAGGCATTCTACCGTTTCTAGCGGCACGAGACACCCGCGGGCGTGCGGGTCTGTGGCGTTGAAGGCGCGGGAGCGGAAGAGGAGGTTGCAGGTGTCTATTAGGGTTGTGTTTAGGGTGCGGATTGAGGTTGGGGGGGGTAGAGGGGGGTGGGTGTAGGTTGTTTTTAGGAGGGAGAGGGTGGAGGAGAGGGAGGAG
>JAABUN010000638.1_pt1 | contig 87449 bp, 85 predicted proteins | sample 5559311 | NCBI WGS metagenome assembly JAABUN01 (sample SAMN10711877, study PRJNA513370) | rock metagenome | isolation source: Antarctica rocks | place: Antarctica: Victoria Land, Siegfried Peak sud
TGATAAAACCGATATTCAAAGAGCTGGTCAGGTGCGTTCAACCGAAGGCTTGATAATTCATTGTTTGGGCAAACTAACATTTGCCTTGTTTTTACTAAATTTCTACTATTGATTCACATATTTTATAAACCTCGGCTTTTTATTTATTTATTTAATCTAAGACTTTATGTCGTGTAATAAATTTACAAAAAAAGACTTGAGAAAAACTTGAGTCGTTATTTTCGGGAAAAACTTAGTCGGCGGATTTACTTCCGCTCATGCAGCTAGTCCGGCATCCTACTCGTTTGATGCGGCGGCGACCACACCGGTCACGTGGAACGGAACGGCAGTCGGCGGCGGGGCACAGAACGCACCATTTGGTCTTATCGGTGCTGAAGACCTTTGTGAAGAAGGCGTTACCTGCGACACTTTTACTTTGACCCTTTCCGGCACGCCGGCTGATTGGTCAGGAAAGTTGGCTCACGTTGAAATAAATTGGCTGAGTCCGACGACTGATTACGATCTATATGTTCACAGAGATTCAAACAGCGGTCCAATTGTAGCGCAATCAGGCAACGGAGCGACGAATCCGACCGGACCTTTGACAAGTGAAAAAGTGGATTTAGATCCTGCAAGTGTCGGCACGGGCGTTTTCAGCGTTCATGTAGTTTATTATGCGGCAACAAGTGCCGACCAATACAAGGGAACGGCAAGCGTTCAGGCAGCTACCCCTGCAGGACCGACGCCAACCCCGCCCCCGGTATCCACCGAGCCAGCACCAAGATATTTTAATTATCCGGCTCCGTCGGGTATGGGACAGGATGCGGGTGAGCCGACCATCGGCGTGAACTGGGCGACTGGTAATGCGTTTATCCTTGCGGGTTTGCAGACATTGAGAATTAGTTTTGATGATTCTTCCTCGCCAGCGAAAGCGACATGGAAAAACGTCAGCGCCGCTAATACTTCAGTTATCACGGGCGACCCGCTTATGTTCGGCGACAGCGACGCGGGTGTCAATAGAACCAACCGAATCTTCGTTTCGCAGCTTGCGGGAAAGGCGAGTTTGATGTCGTTTTCCGACGACGACGGCGCGACCTGGACGCCGAGTCAAGGTTCGGGCATCAACTCCGGCGTTGACCATCAAACAATCGGTGGCGGACCGTATGCCAAAAATGTCGATGGCAGTTTGAAAGGCGCGGCGGTGCAGTTGCCGGGCGCGGACGGTAAAATTTATCCGAACGCGATTTATTACGCTTCGCAGGACATCGGTCTGGCAGAAGCGGCGCGCAGTGACAACGGCGGTTTGACTTTCGGCGTTGCCGTTCCAATGTATAACCTGACGCAGTGCGACGGTTTGCACGGGCATATTAAAGTTTCGCAGGACGGCACGGTTTATGTTCCGAATAAAAACTGCGGCGGGAATCAAGCTGCCGTCGTCTCCGAAGACAACGGCGTAACCTGGGAAGTTCGCAAACTTCCGGGAAGCAAATCGGGCGATACTGACCCGTCAATCGGTTTCGGCGCGGACGGCACAGTTTATTTCGGTTATGCAAATGGCGACGGACACGCTCGCATGGCAGTTTCGCACGACAAGGGACGCACTTGGGAGAGCGATCAAGATGTAGGAGCGCAATTCGGCATTCAGAATACGGCATTTGCGGCTGTTACAGGTGGCGACCCGAATCGCGCGGCGTTCTTCTTTCTCGGCACGACGACCGGCGGCGCAGGTGGCGTCGGCACGGATACTTCCTTTAACGGAACGTGGTATGGCTATATCTCGACAACTTATGACGGCGGAAAATCGTGGGTTACTACAAACGCTACGCCGAACGACCCGGTTCAGCGCGGTGTGGTCTGCACAAACGGCACACTTTGCCCGGACGGAACGAGAAATCTTCTCGATTTTAACGATTTGGTAACGGATAAAATGGGACGACCGCTGGCGGTTTTCGCCGACGGCTGCGTCAGCAGCGGCTGTATCCAAGGCGCGGATAAAAACAACGACGGAAAAGTCGATAGTCTCGACAACGACGGCACGGCGGTCGGAACTATTATTCGACAATCGGGCGGCAAAACGCTTTACGCCGCTTACGATTCGATGGTTTCCAATGTGGCGGCTGCACCTTTGCTGACTGTTAGCGCGGACAATTCTTCTTCGTCTCCCAATTATCTAAACTGGTCAACGCCGGACAACGGCGGCGCGGTTATTACCGGTTATAAAATCTATCGTGGCACAACCGGCGGCGCGGCATCTTTAATCGCAACGGTCGGCGACGTTAATTCCTACACGGATGCGACGGGTAAGACGACGAATTATTACCAAGTGTCGGCGATCAATGCGAACGGAGAAGGAGCTTTATCAGCTAAAGTTGCTCCGACCGTCACAATTAAACAAAGTCCTTGTCAGTTGCCCGGCGTAACCGTTATTCAAGATGCTTCGGATGCAGCGCCAAACGTTCCGGCAATCGGACAAGTAAATGTAAAAACCTTATCTATCGCCGAACCATACGATAACGGCATAAATAAATTAGTCTTTACGCTGAAGGTTGATGCGGGCGATGGCTCTGTTCCGGCAAACAGCCAGTGGTATATTCTTTGGAATCGGCTTAGTCCTGATGCTAATTACGACCGTAATTATGTGGCGATGAAAACGAATTTATCAGGCGCTGCCAGCTTTGAAGTCGGTAAGATTAGTTACCCGATACAATTCACTGCGCCGGCGACCAATCAAGGAAATCTTCCGACCAAATTCGGTGACGTGCAGGGAAGTTATGATTCTAAAACCGGAACGATTATCATCACTGTCACCAACGACAAGATTGATAACATCGGTGCCGGACAAAGTATGCAGGGACTCGAAGTCAGAACGTATCTTGCTCGCGCGGACGGCGCGCCCATTAATCAGAGTACAAGTTCGGATTTTGCGGCAGGTGGTTCATACGAGTTAGCGGGCAATGCTTCGTGCCAGCTTAAACCGGCAGCGCCGACCGGACTCAGTGCAACTGTTAGCAAAGTTAACGGCAAAAACGAAGTAATCCTCGCATGGAAAGATAACTCAAACAACGAACAAAACTTCGTAGTTGAGCGCTCGACTTCAGTCGCCAGCGGTTTTGCCCAAATCGGAACGGTCGGAGCAAATACGGTGAGCTATACGGATTCGTCGGTGGCTCGAAAAACAACTTATTATTACCGCGTGCGTGCCGCAGCTCAGGGTTCTTACTCTGATTACTCGAACACAACAAGTGCGGGAATAAAATAGACTAATGATATAGTCAAGGTTTACAAACCCTTTAACGACCGGCTCCTAATTACTGGGTTGCGCCAAAACCTTGACTCTCTAAAAGCCATCAGACATTTTCAAAAATGTCTGATGGCTTTTCAATTGAAAAGTCGAGAAATAATTGTAGAATATCTTTGTTCAGAAAGACGATAAATTGTTTCGGGAATTTAATAATATGAAAAAATTAATCGCATCTTCAATTTTTATCCTGCTTTTTTCAACCTGCATTTTCTCAGCGCCTTTGCCGAGCATTCTCGGCATTAAACTCGAAATGAAAGAAGACACCGCGCGCAAAATTTTGCAGAAAATGGGCAAACAGCAAAAAGAGGAGAAGAAAGAAGAAGAGGAGGAAGAAGGCGGCGAGGAAGAAATTTGGGTGCTGAATGGCAACTCAAATTACGACTCTTTAATCGTCGGATTCGACCGCAAACATTTGGTCAGATACGTTAGCGTCTTTGCGGGAAAAAAAGGCGGCAGCGTTCGATACAGCAGCATCGGCAATGTCAAAGAAGCGAAATTTGAAAGCAATTCCAGCAATTATCGCTACACTTGGAACGTTGCCGCGAAGGGAAAAAATCCGCACTTTTTAGTTATCGCGCGCGGAACGGACAAAGAGTTTCTTTCTTCGTATTCAATCAAGAAGTTCTGATAAAATTTCGCGCTTTACCGAATCGGACGAATGTAGAAAGCAAACAATCGAACTTGCCGTTCACTTAAACAATTCTTGAAAAACCCGCCTGGTTTCCGGCGCGGGTTGGACGCCGAGTTCTTCTTTTAATAATTTTTGCAGTTTATTATATTGTTCTTTGGCGGCGCTGCGCTTATTTTGCGCGGTGTAAATACGCATTATCAGCGTGTGAACGTCTTCGCGATATGGGTCCTGGCGCAAGATTTCCGAGGCGAAGCTCAAGGCTTTCGTCCAGCTTTTTTCTCGGAAAGCGAACTTCGCCATACTCTTCAAAATCCGCGCGTGCTGTTCGCGGTAAAATCTGCGTAACTCTTCCGCCCAACCTTCATAAACTCCAGCCATAAAATCGCCGCGATAAAGCCGGTGCGCTGCTTCTATGTTTTCCCACAAACGGTCGTTATCCTTGTCATGGTTAGCTTTTTCGGCTTCTGCTACGAAATGGCTGAATTCTTCAGTGTCTATTGAATATGTAAATTCGGGATTTAACTGGTAAGAACCGTCTCGATACAAAAGAAAATTCTGCTTGAGCGTCTGGCGGCTGTTGAGAGCCTTGCGAATATGCGAAATCGTCGGGTGAAAATTTTTCTCAATCACATTCAGTTCCGCTTCGCCCCAAAACGCTTCGATTAAAGTTTCTTTTTCGACGCGGCGATGGCGGCTCGTCGCAATGTAGCAAAAAATATCGCGGGCGCGTCTTGTCCTCCATGCGTCGGGCGCGAAATGGCGCGTCGGGTCGCGGTAAACTTCAATGTGACCGAGCAGTTTCAAAGTCAGATCGACAACAGGCGTAGGTGTTGTAACGGCGGCGGGCGCGCGATTGTCGGCAGCTATTTGTGCTTTCTGCTCTTGACCGTCGTTTTTGTATTCCCGACTCTTTTCGATATCTTCGCGCAAGTCAAGCGGCAATAATTCGATAACCGTTTCATCTTGGAACAGCGGCGGATTTTGTTTGATTTGCTCGCGCAGCCAGTATTCATAATCAAAGCGCGCAGCCAAATCCAAAGCTCTCCGAATATGTGGCAGCATTTCCTTGCGTTTTCCTTCGGTGAGCAAGGTACCGGCTAGCGTAATTGATGTTGCCGCTTCATAATAAAAAAGGCTGTGCGCGTGAAAAAAAGCTAGAATTTTTTCGAGTTCGCCGACAATTCCTTCCGTATCTTTTTGTATAAGGCGTACTTGACACAAAGCGAGCCAGACAGTTTTGCTGCCCGTTTCGTTCTTATTTTCCTGCCGGACTTCAAGCAGATTTTCGAGCAAGCTTCTGGCTGTGACTAAATCACCGCGCATTACGGCGAGCGCGGCACGTTCTTCGTCAAACTCGCGGCTTGCCGGGTCAATGTCGTGTTCTTCATAATCCTTTCGCGCCCGCTCGTAAAACTCTGCGGCGTGCGCAAAATCTCTCTTTTCACGGTAAAAATTGGCGTAGGCTTCAAAAATCTCGCCGCGCAGATGTTTTAAGTTATAAAGCTGGCACAGCTCGAGCGATTTAGCGAGATGCGTTTCGGTTTCCGAAAATTCGCCGCGATAAAGATGCAGACGCGCGACGTTTAAGTGTCCGATTGCTTCCTGCGGCAACTGCGCTTCGGGCTTATCGTCGCGGAAAATTCGCTTGAACCAGCGCAGAGCCTCGCCGAAATCGCCTCGCAAACCGGGCGGTAATGCGAGATTGTGCGTAACGAGCCGCGTATAGCGTTCGTTTGAATGGCTTTCGGCAAGTTCGAGCGCAAACCTAAAATGTCTTTCGGCTTCCGTCCACGCGCCGCCGGAAATCAAACAAAGTCCGCGCGTGTTTTCGCATTTCATCCGCACTTCGGAATTTTCGCCCGTCAGATTCTCGGCTTGCTCGAGCAGCTTGAAGGCTTTCGCGCCATCGCCCTTGCGCCTTGCGATACTCGCCAGCGAATGCAGAGCTTCGGCTTCGCCTTCCGAGTCATTTTGCGCGTGAAGTAGCTTAACCGCACACTGCAGCAATCTGTTTGATTTGTCCGTTTCGCCCTGCTGACGGGCGACTTCTGCCGCGTGCAGCAAAGCTCTGGGAAATTTATCAAAAATCTCTTTTGGAATTTGGTCGGCAAAAGTGCCGAGCGAAGTTACTACGCCTCTGCCGATCCATTCGTCGCCCGTTTCGGCAATCGTCTGCGCCGCCCGCTCGTAATCTTCGGCGGCGAGCAGATAAGGCAGAGCCTTTTCCCAATATTTTCGAGTAAGAAAAAACTCGGCGATTCTGACGCGCTCTTCTGCAAGTGCGGCTCGACCCCGTTCGATGCGAAAACGGCGAATCAGAAAGTCGCGGAAAAGCGGATGCAGACGATATTCTTCGCCGGTGCGACGCTCGCCCGCCACGGTCAGAAAAACATTTTGTTTGACGAGTTCAGGCAAAACCGCCGCGCAGCGCATTTCGGGAAAAAGCGAGCTGCAAATTTCCGCCGGCAGCGAATCGAGCAGGGAAAGATGAAGCAGCAGATTTTGCGTTTCTTCCGGCTCGCGGGCGAAAACTTCTTCGGCGAAATAATCGAAAATATGCTTTTCCGATTCCCGAAGCATCTCGCGAAGATTAGGCTGTGCGGCGCTGCTCGAAGAATGAATCTGCTGTTGAGTTACCTGGCGGACAAGCTGCAAAGCGGTAATCCAGCCGTGCGTCCGCTCGCGGTATTCGGCGATTTCTTCAGGTTTGAGTTCGAGATTGAGAGTGGTTCGAAACAGTTCGCGCACTTCTTCGTCAGTGAAAAGCAAATCCTCGCGGCTGATTATCGCTGCCATCGCCTGCGAGCGACGGCGGACGATTGCCAGCGGCGGTAAATCGCGCGTCGTAATTATCAAATGCAGCATATCGGACGAATACTGCAAAAGACGATCAACCAATTTATGAACAATTGTTTCACGTCCGATGTGATGATAATCGTCTAAAATTAAAATAAGCGGTTGTTCGATTGATTCGAGAATTTCGTTGAGCAGTAAATCGGCGGCGCGTTCCGGGTGGACAAGCAAATCGGCACTCGCTTCATTCAGATATGAAAGAATAGTTTTACCGAAAGCGGGAGCGAATTTTTTTATTCCCTGACAGACATACCCGAGAAAAACAAACGGGTCGGCGTCCGTATGGTCGAGCTGATACCAGACCGTTTGACGCGACTGCCGGCGGACGAACTCAGCAACGAGCGTCGTTTTTCCGCTACCCGCATCAGCAGTGATAACCGTTACGGGCGCGTCGAGATTTGCCTGTAATTTTTCGGTCAGGCGCGGGCGCGGCAAAATCTCCGGCATCTGCCGCGGCGGAAGCAGTTTTGTCCGCAGAAAAAAATTCGGTCTGTCCATCTTTCCAATTTAGTTCTTGCCTGATTCCGATGTATCTTGCAACTATTATAAGGCTTTGGCAAGCTGGACAAAAATGCAATTCTAGCGAACCGCCTTTTTTTCGGCAATTTCTCTGAGTTTGGCGACTTTGCCGTAGGCGCGTTTATGCGCGACGCGAGCCGCGTTTTCCGACAATTGATAATGACGAAAAAGCTCGATTGTTTCCGACACGGTAAAAGCCAGCAGCCCCTCGTCCACTACGTCCAAGACGTGCTTTGAACGAAGTCGCAAAAGCGGAAACGAAGGCGCGGAACGGGCAAGCATCAGAATGCGCACGTTCGGTGTCGGCAGAGACAATAAAGCGTTAAAAAATTCCGTGAACCAATCGGCGTCATAAACCGAATGCAAATCGTCAAGCACGACGAGCAACGGTTTTTTCGTTTCGATGGCGGCAAATCGGACAGCAAGCGATTCGGTCACAGACAGATTTTCGATTTCGCCGAATTGCGCTTCGCAATCTCTTAGTGATTTGGAATCATCTTGGCATCGGCACAAACTCTCCGTCAAATAACCGAGAAAAACTTTCCAGTCGCTATCGATTGTCTCCGTATTATACCAGGCAACGGCGTAATTTTTCTGTTTTACAAATTCGGCGGCAAGTGTGGTTTTTCCCGTTCCGATGCGTCCTGTAATGAGTGTCGAGGAAAATTGCGCCAAAGATTTTCCCAGGTGTAAAATCAGCCGCTGACGCTCAATTTCCGCATGGGTTTCAGGCACACGAATTTTTTCGGCAAAGATTTTTACCGCGGCAGTCTTTATGCACTTTGGAGCGGAAACATATTCAAAACTGTGGTTGATTTCGCTTAATCCGCCTAACTCATTTGAAGCAAAGTTTACCATAGCTCTACTTTAACCGCGCAGACTTGAGTAAAACTTGAGTTCAGTCGCCGCAAATTTCTTGCCCGTCTCCGCAACTATGTGTTATTAACTATAACATTCTTTACTTTTACAAACATTTGCCCTTCGAATTGCGACAAATACTGAAAATTATTTTCCTATTTTCAAATTAATATATGCACCAGGCAAAAAAAACACTCTTGATTTCAATCGTGCATCTTTCCGTAATCTTTGGCTTGTTTTTGTTTGCCGCCATTTTTTTGTCATGTTCGGTTCCGGGCGAAAGCGAGCCGTATTTCGGAAATACAACCGCGCCGCAGAACAATGTTTTGCGCTATGTTTCCGGTCCCGAACCGGAATCGCTCGACCCTCAAGTCGGCACCGGACAAGTAGAACAACGTATTTACCTCGCATTATTTGAGGGTCTTGTCGAGTATGACCCGCAAACTCTCGAACCGATTCCGGCGATTGCCGAAAGCTGGGAAACAAACACGGACTCGACCGAATACATTTTTCATTTGCGGAAAAACGCCCGTTGGTCAAATGGTGAGCCGATGACTGCCCGCGATTTTGTTTATACCATCCGGCGCGGACTCGACCCGACATTTGCCTCGCGTGCTGCCGGACAAGCCTATTACATTAAAAATGCAAAGGCTTTTAACGAAGGCGAAGTCTTCGTGCAGGACGGGCAAACCGGCGAATTTCTAATGAGTGATGAAACTGCTGTGCCGACCAGATTGACCTTACCCGCCGACGAAAAGAAAAAGGCGTCTTTTTTCGAAGCTAATCCGGAACTTGAACAGAAGATAGCGGGGAAAAATTTAGTTCCGATACGCGCCGAAGATGTCGAAGTTGAAGCAGTTGATGATTACACGGTGCGGATTTCCTTAACTCAATCGGTTTCGTTTTTTGTCAAACTTTTACCGTATAATTTTTTTCGTTTCGTGCCGGAAAAAACCGTCGAGCAATATGGTAAGCAATGGACTAAACCGGAAAATATTGTGACAAGTGGTGCTTTTCGCCTAAAAGAATGGAAGCCGTATGATGAAATTATCGTTGAAAAAAACGCGAATTATTGGGACGCGGCAAATGTTCGGCTCGAAGAAATTGATTTTTATCCGGTCGAAGAACAGGCAACCGTGATGAACCTTTACAAATACGGCGCGATTGACGCGACTTATAATCATTCCGTGCCGCGCTCCTGGCTTTCTATGATGCAGAAAAAAGGTGACCACCAGGACGCGCTCGAAGCCTCGGTCGAATACTACATTATCAATACGACCAAGCCGCCGATGAACGATGCTCGCGTTCGCCGCGCTTTCGCACTGGCGATTGACAAAAAGATTTTGACAGCGCAGCGCCGTAACGCGAAACCTCTCTCGTCGCTGATTCCGCCCGGAATTTTTTACGGCTATCCAGCGCGGCAGGACGCAGAATTTAATCCCGAACTTGCCAAAAAACTGCTGGCTGAAGCCGGTTTTACAGATGCGGAAGGAAATTACGACGCAAGCAAATTTCCCATCGAAGAAGTAGCGATTACTTACAACACGAGCGAGGGCAATCGTTTTTTCGCCGAACTTGTTCAGTCGCAATGGAAGAAGAACTTAGATTTGACGGTGCCGCTCAGGAATATGGAAACAAAAACTTTTATCAGCACAACCGCAAAACTCGATTACAAAGGTTTTGCGCGTTTCGGCTACGCGGCGGATTACATTGACCCGTATAGTTTTTTGAGTATTTTTGCAACGGCTGGCGGCGATAACGGCACGGGTTGGGCGGATGAACGCTACGCAAAGCTGCTAGACGAAGCAAACCAAACGCTGGATAACGGCGAGCGCAACCAGCTTCTCGCCGAAGCTGAAAATTTATTGATGAGCCAGCAGGCGATTATCCCGCTGACGACAAGTTCAACTAACTGGCTCAAAAAACCTTACGTTAAAGGAATGCATCCAAATGCTTTAACTCTGCACCCTTGGAAATTCGTTTATATAGAGCGCGATACGGCAAAATGGTGAAAAGTAAAAACCGCGAGCTTTCGATACTCGCGGTTCTGAAACAATTACTTTTTTGAAAATTGTTTTACTCAATCGCCAATCTGTCGAGGCAAACCATTGCCTGCGCTAGTTCTGCGCGGGTTAGAGAACGATTCGGATTAAAATTTCTACCGTCGGCTGAAAGCAAACCTTTTTGCAGAGCAACCGCGACGTAACCGCGCAACTCAGACGGAATTTGAGCGGCATCTAAAACAGTTAAAGGTGTTGAAACCGCAAGTGATTGTAAATTTGCTGCTTTAATTAACGCAACTGCTGCAACTAGTTTTGTTGCACCAGTGCCAGGTCGAAACACGCCGCCGTTTGTAACGTCAAAGAAAAGTTGTCCGCCGGGAAATTTATAGACGCTTTCAACCGCACCGCGTGTCGTCAAATCCGTTACGTCAGAAAAAAGCGGACTTGCAGCGACATATTGCGGAACACGCCCGCCGCGCACCAGTGTTACCGCCAATTCACCGCGCGACACCTCCCAAGACGGTCGAAAGAATTTCTTTTCCGGCAGCATCACAAATGAGCGCAAACTGTCTTTGATTGCCGACTGCGCTTCAACTGAAAGAGTTTGCACATCAATGAGCGGCGCAAATTCTACTCGCGTCGTTTCGACAGCGCCAACAAAGTTTTGGTTTGTGCCAATACCGCCCGTGTGCTGGACAACGGCTTGCCAGGTTCCGGCAGTCGGTGCATTTATCGTCACCTTTTCGCGCCGTCCGGTAATTATTGGTAAATTCAAATAATTTGATTCTCCGCGTAAACCGCCGTTTCCGTCGCGCACGCTCAAAGCCAAATCGTTCAGACTAAAAAGGCTTCCCCACGCTAGATGAACAGTCGCCTGCACCGTGTCGGCGGGAACGGTTACACCAGTTTGAGAAACCACGCCGGGAAAAGCTGTGCCGCTGAAATATTTGGGCGAGTCGTTCAAAAATCTGACTTGTCCTTGGTCGAGCGTTGCTCGAAACAATCCCATTCTTCGCGCCGGAAATGCCGATTCCAGAACCGCCGCGTGGACGTTCAGCATTCCTGCGCCGACTTCGTGTCGAAAATAAGGTGGCAGCGGCGTTGCCGTGCGCTGCAGAATATCTTTAATTTGTGCCGCGTTCAATGCAGGATTCGCTTCGAGCATCAGCGCGATTGTTCCGGCAACCTGCGGCGCAGAAAATGAAGTACCGCTCGCGGTTGTGTAGTAAGGAATTTCACCGGGACTTAAACGGCTTGAATCCGCACCGGCGGCGACACCCAGAATACCGGTTTGCGAAGTAGAGCTGCGCAAACTAACGACATTTACACCGGGCGCGACAAGCGACGGGCTAAATTGACTGTTTCCAAAAATTCCGCGCGAAGAAAAACCGGCGATTCTGCCTTTCTCGTCCGTCGCGCCGACGCTGACAACCCAGGGCGCCGCGGCGTATGGATTCAAAGTCGCATTTCCCGCTCCGGTGTTACCAGCCGAAAAAACGACGTTTATGCCTTTTTCGGTCAACATTTTTGTCGCCACGTTGACCGGGTCGTTAAAATCAAAAATTGTGTCAGCCGAAAAACTGCAATTGACAACGCGGACGTTGTAATTTGCGCCGTGGTCGAGCAGGTAGTCAAAACCAGACAATACAAAAGCTAAATTGGCATCGCCCGCGCTCAAACCTAAAATCCGCGCGCCCGGCGCGACGCCGTTGTATTTTCCGCCCGAAGCCACTCCGCTGGCGGCAATTACACCGGCAACGAATGTTCCGTGTCCGCTTACCGGGTCGGTATTCGGAATATTTTCGATAGGTGCCGGATAGACGAAACCGATGCCTGCGCTCTGCGTGTCGCCCAGCCGCACGTTTTGGGCGACTCTGCCCGCTAAATCGCTGTGTTGAGAATTTACTCCGGTGTCTAAAACCGCAACCGTTACATTTCGTCCCGAAACCGGCATTCCCTGATTATGCGTTTGCAAATCACGGTCAACCGCAACGCGATTCAATCCGGTTTGATTAAAGTAAGGGTCGGCATTGAAATTTAAGGTGCGATTTCCGTAAATCGAGCGAACCTGTGGCAACCTTGAAACGGCAATTAGCCGGTCGCGTGTCGTGGTAACCGCGGCAATCGGTAAGCGGCGAAACCGTGTTCCGCCTAAAATTCCAATTTGCTGAAGCTGTGCAAAATCCGCATCCGTCGGGTATTGATGAAAAACGATGACGGCATTTATGTTGCTGTCATCAGTTGCTTGATTGAGTCGTAATGCAAGCTCCGGGTCAATGCTTTGCAAACCGCTTGTTTGTTTTTGCACCTGGTCTGCACCGGTTAGAGTAATACCCTTCGCACCTGTTAAAGTTATGCCGTCCGCGCCTGTTAAAGTTATGCCGTCCGCGCCGGTCAGCGTGATTCCGTTTGGCGAAATTAAATTTGAAATCGTACCGTCTGCGCCGGTTAGAGTAATACCGTCTGCGCCGGTTAGAGTAATACCGGCGGCTCTCGCCAGCGTAATTCCATCAGCACCGGTTAAAGTGATGCCGTCTTCAGCAACTCGCCGATAACTGTCTGCGCCTGTCAAAGTAATTCCGTCCGCTCCGGTTAGAGTTATTCCATTCGGTTGGCGCACAATTACCGAATTGGCTTGTCGCGTTACGCCGTCTGCGCCCGTTAAAGTAATGCCATCCGCTCCGGTTAGAGTAATGCCATCCGCTCCGGTTAGAGTAATGCCATCCGCTCCGGTTAGAGTAATGCCGTTTGTGCCTGTATAAGTCGAACTATCCGCCCCGGTCAAGGTTATACCATCGGCGCCGGTCAAGGTTATACCGTCGGCGCCGGTTAAGGTTATTCCGTTTGCTTGATAATTAAGAAAACTGTCCGCTCCGGTCAAGGTTATACCGTCTGCGCCCGTCAGAGTAATCCCGTCCGCTCCGGTCAGAGTGATGCCGTTTGACTTCGACACAAGAATACCGGCTTGAATGCCGTTTAATCCAAACACTATTATTAAGAAAGCGCAGACAATTGTTCGCCAAATCATAGTAAATTTATTTTTTTTATCGACCTATTTATCTTCAACTAATACTTCTTTCTACACTTTCGCCGCATTACCGTGCTTTATAAACCCGCGACGCATTTATAACTGCAATACGTTAGTTATTGTTGTTTTTGCTATGAACTCGTTTTCACAAAACCGAAAATTCAGATATTTTCAATATTCGAATTCACTAACTCGTGGCGTTTGAAACCTTATCTGTTTTTACTATTGTAACACGCAGCAAGATTTCGCCTTGCTTATATCTCAGATATAAGTTTTACATCTTAGAATACCATGAAAACACAAAAGAATACAAACCAAAACAAAATAAAAATACGAAAGTATTGTTTCAGATAAAAGGAAAGCCTCGTAATCACAGGCTTTTATATGATTTATTATTTGAGTTGTTTTTGATGCTTATCAGGCTTTACTTTCCAATGCAGAAAGTGGAAAAAATGCGCGTAAGCATGTCTTCAGTAGTTGTTTCGCCGGTGATTTCGCCTAAAAATCGCATCGAGTTATGCAGACCAATCAGGATGATTTCTTCGCTCATTCGTTCGTCTGTCAAGCGGCAGGACGTTTCAATTTCTAGAATCGAGCGGCGGAGCAAATCATTGTGACGGGCATCGGAAATTAAAAATCCGGTATTTTCAGTGTCGTGCGCGGAAAAAGGCTCAATGACAGCTTTTTGCAGTTCGCTCAAACCATCGCCTGTTTTAGCTGAAATGTGTAGAACTTTTTCGATTTCGTCAAGTTTGATTTTCGACTGCTCCAAATCACTTTTATTTACTGCAATCAGATGATTTAAGTCTTTGACTTGATTGAAAATTTCTTTATCTTCGGCGGTTAAATTCTCCGAACCGTCCAGCAGGACGACAACCAAATCAGCGTCCGCCATCGTGCGTTTTGAACGCTCGACGCCAATGCTTTCGACCGTATCGGAAGTTTCACGCAAACCTGCCGTGTCAATTAGAGAAATCGGAATGCTGCCAATCGTAAATCTTTCGTGCAATTGGTCGCGCGTCGTTCCGGCAATCGAGGTTACAATGGCGCGGTCGTGTCCGAGCAAAGCGTTGAAAAGACTTGACTTTCCGACGTTCGGACGACCGACGAGCGCAACCTTTAACCCTTCGCGCAGAAGTTTTCCGGCTTGAAAAGTCGCAGCCATTTTTTCTAAACCATCTAAAATTACAAGAAGTTTCTGCTTGATGTTTTGAGCTTGAAAATCGGGCAAATCGTCTTCAACAAATTCGAGCGAAGATTCTAGAACGACGATAACGTCGAGCAAATCGTCTTTGAGCGGTTGGAGCGCGTTAGACAATTCGCCGCGAAGCTGACGAACCGATTGGCGCGCCGAAGCAACCGATTGCGCGTCAATCAAATCTCGTATCGCTTCGGCTTGGCTCAAATTCATTCGCCCGTTCGCCAGAGCGCGCAGTGAAAATTCGCCAGCGTCAGCCATTCGCGCGTCGAGCCTGAGACAGAAATCTATAATTTGACGCAAAATTACGGGCGAACCGTGACAGCTTATTTCAATAACGTCTTCGCCGGTAAATGATTGCGGGGATTTGAAATAAGTGATTACTGTTTCGTCAATTACGTCGGAAGTTTCGAGGTCGTAGATTTTTTTCAGCGAAGCGAAACGCGGTTCGGGTGAGAAATTTTCATCGCGCGCAAGTTTTCTGACGATTTCGAGCGAACCGGCGCCGCTTAAGCGAATCACGCCGATTCCGCTTCGTCCCAAAGGCGTAGCTAACGCGACGATTGTGTCTGGCATAGTTCAAGGTTCAAAGCTCAAAGTTCAAAATTCAAGATTGGAGAATTAGACTTTGAACCTTGAACATTAAATTCTGAACTTATTTTAAGCGGACTTGCAGGCGTCTGTCCCTGCCTGTGCCGACGGATTCTGAAATCAAATCTTCTTCCGCTTGCAGAACGAGATGAATGACGCGCCTCTCAGTAGAATTTAATACGCCAAAAGTAAACGGCTTATCGTTTTTGCGAACATTTTGCGCGGCAAAGCGCGCCATTACCTGCAGTTCAGCTTTGCGCGTGCGGCGAAAACCTTCGGCGTCGCAGATAAAACGTTGCGTGCGGTCGAGTTCTCTGCCGTAAATCTGGAAAGCCAGGGTTTCAAAAGCGTCGAGCATTTCGCCGTTTTCGGTCAACAGAAATTGTACGTCGTCGCCCTTAAAATCCAACCAGCAACCTTCATCCGTCCAGTTTGCCGAAACGGTTAATTTGAATCGCAAATCGGCAACGAGTTCGGTTAAAAATTCTCCGGCTTTTTCGCAAGTTTCATTCATAGATTTGTTAATAGTAAAAACGTAAATAGAATTTAATGTCATCTATCCACACTTTACAATTTACGATGTCGAAAATTTCGGATTTACCTTTTTAGCGTTTTTCGGAACGCTCGAAACAATTTCTTCGGTCGGCGGCTCTTTCGGTTTGTTTATACGGTTAATCAAAATTTGCTGAACAAAGCTGACGATATTTCCGAAAAACCAGTAAATAAGCAGACCGGCAGGCGCACTCCACATAATCCAGAGCATCATTACAGGCATCAGATACGTCATCATCTTTTGCTGCATCTGCTGCTCAGGCGTGGCGACTGCGGCAGTCGGCGTATATTTCATCGAAAGAATCATAGAGAGAGCAAAACCGAATTCGAGAAAATGATACGGGTCGCTTGCCGACAAATCCGGCAACCACAGAAACGAGGCTTGGCGAAAACCGATTGAAACCGTAACCGCTGTGTAAAGCGCAATTAAAAGCGGAAACTGCAAAAGCATCGGCAGACAGCCGCCAATCGGCAGCGCGTCTTTCGTCATCTTTAACTGCTCCATCTGCAATTCGCGCATTCGCGGGTCGTCTGCCGGAATACCTTTTTTCTGCATTTCCTTCAATCTGTCCTGTAAATCCTTCATCTTCGGCGCATTTGCCGCCGATTTTTTGAAGGATTTCGACTGCGACCAGCGAAGCGGAAACAGCAGCGAATAAAACAGCAGCGTGAAAAGTATAATGGCAACGCCATAGTTATTTGTGAACGAATTCAGGAAATTCAGAGCGTAAACAATCGGAATCGTAATTGGTTTTGTCAGCCAGCGAAACCAGCTGTAATTGCTGAAATTGACGAAATCTTCAATGTCTATCGTTCTTCCGACTGCGTCGGTTAAAACTTTGTTGTAATCCTTAAGAACAAAATAATCTTTCGTGCCGGTGTAGATTTTCGTGCTTGAGCCGTCGGCGCCGATCGGAACGTAAGCCGTAATCAAATGGCGTGTTTCGGTCGTCTTTTCGCTTCTGGTAATCCAACTGATAATTCCGTCAAAATAAGGCGCTGTCGGCTCTTCGTATTTTGATGCGCGAAATTCGAGACCGTTTATTTTCTGCGCCGGAATTGCAGCCATCGCAAAATAAGCGTCGCCGATTCCCGCCCACTCAACATCTCCGTTTATAGCCAGAGAACTTTGATTATTTGCGTCAAACTTAAACGCGGCGCCAGTATGACGCTCGATGCCGCTGTCATTAACAAAGGCAACGCCTTCCGGTTCGATATGATAATAATTGTGATGTTCGATTCCCTGGTCGCCGATGCTCGCGCCGATTAAAAGTTTTGTATTCGGAACAGGCTGCCCGTTTCTCGTCAATTTCACCTGCAAATCGGTTACATAACTGTCGGCGCTAAAATTAAACGATTTTGTAACTTCGACGCCGTTCGCTTCATCTCGCAGAACAAAATCAATTTGCTTAGTTTGTCCAGCGGCAATTTCAACATTTTCTTCATTTGCCAAAACTTGATAATTACGCCCGTTAACAAAGTTATCGAGATTTTGGTCGCCTGTTGCGAGGCGAAACGGGATTTCGCGCGAACCGCCATTTAAGGCTTTCGGCGGAATCAGTTCGAGCGGTTTCTCGTTATCTTTTGTCGAACCGTCGGCAAAAAGCGGTTTTCCGTCAGGATTTTGCGTCGAAACGTTTTTTAACAAAATCCAACTTGTCGCCAGCGCACCGCGCGAGTCGAGTTTTACCTGATAAAGCGGCGTTTTTATCGTAACGGATTTATTCGGCTCGGCATCAGGAGTCGAATCTGCAATTTGAGTTTGATTTTGCCCTTGAACGGGCTGAGCCGCCGTTTCCGGTGTCGGCGTTGCGGTTACAATCGCTTGTGACGCCGTGTTTGTATTATCGATCGGCATTTTTTTCGGCAGAAAAAAATAACTGTAACCGTAAAATACCAGCATCGAGAGCAATGCCGCCATCAAAAATCGGGTTTGTGTGTTTTGTTTAGAATCAGACATTTTTATAAGTCTCAAGCCTCAAGTCCAAAGTCTTTTTGTCTTTTGACATTGGACTTGGAACTTTGGACTTATTTAATTGGGTCGTGTCCGCCTCGGCAAAAAGGCTGACAGCGAAGAATACGTTTTAATCCGAGCCAAGTTCCGCCGATCGCGCCGTATTTCTCCACTGCTTGCGCCGCGTATTCCGAACAAGTCGGCGTAAAACGGCACGCAGGCGGAAAAAGAGGCGAAAGCAACGTCTTGTAAAGTTTCAAAAAATCCAAAATCAGATACTTCATTTTTCTTTACTTTATTACGTCGTTTTCGCCTGTTTTGTTTATTGATTCAAAAATTTTAACTTTTCCGATGATTTGCCGAAATTCTGCGAGCGGCTTTTCGAGTTTAACCGTCAGAAGATTTCTTCTGGCATTCAAAACCCAATCGAACTTTGTTTCCAATTTATTGAGTTCAGCGCGACTAAGGCGAAACGCTTCGCGCAAAAGACGTTTGGCGCGATTGCGCTGAACGGCGTTTCCGACAGCCTTTTTTGAAGCCGTAATGCCGAGTCGTTGAACTCCGCTTGCCGACGGCATAATAAACACCGTCATAAATCGCCCTTCAAACCGTTTGCCTTCAGAATAAACGCGACGAAACTCACCCGGTTTTCTAACACGCGCAGATTTCGGCAAAGAAAAGTCTAATAATGATGAACCGTTAATCTTTTGCGTCCCTTCGCGCGGCGGCGTTTCAATACGGCGCGCCCGTTTTTGGTCGCCATACGCGCGCGGAAGCCGTGTTTCTTTGCGCGCCGACGGTTGTTTGGTTGATATGTTCTCTTTGGCATAATTACTCATCTCCTGACGATAAAGTGAAAACTTAGAGTTTAAGCGTTTGCCCCGATTATGTCAAAACAACTGCTCAGAATCTGCAATCTTTCAGGTCTCTTCTGAGTGTAACCCAAAATCTTTTCGGAAAACTCTCCTAATTAGTTACCGAAACAACTCGCCTTCCGACAATTTTGAATTTTCCTTCGACAATCTGCTTTATCGCTTCTACATAAAGCGAGTGTTCGTGTTTCAAAATTCGCGCTGCCAAAATTTCCGGCGTGTCGTCATCTTTTACTTCAACCGTCTTTTGCGCAACAATTGCGCCGTGGTCTAAATCTTCATCAACAAAATGAACCGTGCAGCCGGAAAATTTGACGCCGTATTCAATTGCCTGATGTTGCGCGTCCAAACCTTTGAAAGCCGGAAGCAAGCTCGGATGAATGTTCAAAATACTGTCGGGAAAAGCGCGCACAAAATCTTTTGAAAGAAGCCGCATATAACCGGCAAGACAAACCAATTCAACATTTCTTTTCTTAAGTTCGGCAACAATTTCCGCCTCATGTTCAGCGCGTTTTCTCCCGTTTTTCTCGACTACAAGCGTTTCAATCCCGCGCTCTTTTGCCTTTTGCAAACCTTCCGCGTCGGCTTTGTCGCTGATGACAACTGCAATTTCAGAATTTGGAATCTCTCCGCTTCTGATGCCTTCAATAATCGCCTGCATATTAGAACCGCGCCCGGATATTAAAATGCCAATTTTCATTTGATTGAAACTTTTTTATTTCCTTCAATAACACGCCCGATTTCAAAACATTTTTCACCGAGACTTTTGATCTGCGATTTTGTTTGTAGAACATTACTCTCGGCACATATAATCACCATTCCGACGCCCATATTAAACGCCCGAAACATTTCTTCATCAGCAACATTTCCGAGTTTTTGCATCTTACCGAAAATCGGCAATTCTTCCCAGGTTCCGCGACGGATTTCTACTGCTACGTGTTCCGGCAAAATCCGCGGAATGTTCTCCAGAAGTCCGCCGCCGGTGATGTGCGCCAAGCCTTTTATCATATTTGTTTCGAGCAGTTTATCCAATAACTTCAAATAACCTTTGTGCGGTTTAAGCAGAATTTCGCTTAAAGTTTCGCCGCCGAGTTCGTCAATTTTTGAATCAACCGAGTAACCGCCGATTTCAAAAAATAGTTTTCGCGCCAGCGAATAACCGTTCGTGTGCAAACCGTTTGACGGCAAAGCCAAAACGACATCGCCCGCAGCGATATTTTTTCCGTCAATAACTTTCGATTTATCGACAACTCCGACGATAAAACCCGCCAAATCGTATTCACCGTCTTTGTAGAATCCGGGCATTTCCGCCGTTTCGCCGCCGAGCAGAACGCAGCCGTTTTCGCGGCAAGCTATCGACATTCCTTCGACGACCGAAGCCGTAACCGTCGGATTTAATTTTCCTGTTGCAAAGTAATCGAGAAAAAAAAGCGGGCGCGCGCCCTGCACCAAAATGTCGTTAACGCAGTGATTTACCAGGTCTTGACCGATTGTGTCGTGAACTGCCGCCTCGAAAGCAATTTTCAGTTTCGTGCCGACGCCATCTGCCGAAGCGACAAGAATCGGCTCGCGCATTTCCGGAAACATTGCCGAAAACATTCCGCCGAAACTTCCGATTTCCGTCAAAGTTCGCTCATTAAAAGTTGATTTGGCAAAGTTTTTGATTTTATCGAGTGCAAGATTAGCATTATCAATCGAAACACCCGCGTCCCTGTATGAAATTGAATTTGACATAAGTTTTTGAAACGAGATTATAAACCGCAGCGAAAAAATTAACCACAGTGAGCCGTTAATAAACACGAATTTTTTTAATTTAGTCTTATTCGCATAATTTCCAGCGACAATTCATTGACCAAATCGCCTTTCACGTTTAGCATTTTTTCAGGAGACGAATGAAGGTAAAAATATGAGTTTCACTTTAATGGATTTGGGCGCGGAAAATTTTGAATATCGCGCCAGTATTTGGAATTGGAAAACCGTGCTCGAAATTGTAAAAAGTTTTGACATTATCAGTGAGGGAAAGCTGCGGCAAATGAATTATAACGCAACCGGCGTTTCTCTGGACAAAGAAGAAGCCCACGCCATCGGCGAGAAAATACGTGATAAAATTCTGCCGAAATTAGCGCCGAACAAACGTATTTTCTCGGATTTGAGCATCACGGACGCGCCCGACGACGGCACGCTTTATCACGACGATGACGAAAAGTGGAAAAATTTCAGCGCAAGCTACGATTGGCTGAAAGAATTTTCCGAGTTCTGTTTGAAATCAAAAGGTTTTCAGGTCTTTTAGATGAAACCGGATACGGAAAAAACGGATTGACACGGATTTTATAAAACAATCTGTGGAAACAGACAGCCGCCCGAGTCTTGATTTCTGTATAAAATAATGGAAGTTTTTGGAAATTTTTTCAGCCAGCTTTGGGTACAGATTGCTCTGCTTATCATTTTTGCGACCGTTCACGGATACATCGGCGCGTGGCTTGCCGTGCGTATGCTTTTTCGCCCGCGCTTTCCGGTGAAAGTTTTCGGCGTTACCGTTTTTCCGCAGGGAATGATACCGCGACATCGCACGCGGCTGGCGGAAGCTATCGGTAAAGCTGTGGGCGAAGAGCTGGTTTCGCAGGAAACGGTTCTGGAAGAACTTTTCGAGAAGGATTTTCTGCGCCGAAAAATTCAAGGCGTCGTTGATTCTTACAGTCAGGATTTGCTTTCGCAAAATTATCCTTCTCTCATCGAAGCCTTGCCTGCCAACATCCGCGAGCCGGTTTTGGACGCGATTTCTTCGCTGCAAACAAAAATTTTTGAATATATCGAAAACGTTTTGAAAAGCGAGGAAACAGTCGCGTCCGTTCAAGGTTTTGTCGATCGGCGAGTTGACGAAGTTTTATCGCGCCGGATTTCTGAAACCGTTGATGAAGAAGCATTTAATAAAATTCTGGGTTTTTTGGAGACGCGCATTCGTTCAGTCGTTCGAGAACCGGCGTTTGAGCAAAAAACCAGAGATTTTATTAATCGCCGCGTTGACGATTTAGCCGTTAGTCAAATTTCTCTGGGCGAAATGTTCACCGAAGATGCCGTTGTGCTGCTAAAAGAAAAAGCAGTCGGACAAATCGAGTCAATTGTTCACCATTTAAGTGAGATAATTACAGCGGATCGCACGCGCACCCAAATCGGCGCACTGATAAAACGTGAAGTTCACAATTATTACGAGCATCTTCCGTTTTTCAAAAAAATGTTTGTCTCGCGCGAAAATCTGATAAAGGAAGTTGACGATTTGGTTAATGAAAGTCTGCCCAAACGCATCGAGGAAACATTGCGCGGCGATTTTTTTGCCAACGAAGCGCAGAATTTTCTTAACGCTTCGATTGATAATGCGATGCGGCAGCCGCTGCCCGAAATCATCGGAAAAATCGCACCCGAACAGCTTGAAAGATTAAAATCGCAAATCTCTAAAAGTATATTTTCAATTTTGCACGGCGAGCAGATGATGACTTCGGTTTCGGCATATTTGTCCGACACACTGCAAAAACTTCGCCCGCACAGTTTAGGAGCGATTTTGCAGACGGCACATCCGCAAGCCGAAGAAAAGCTCAAAAATATGTTGGCGAAAAGTTTGCTGAACGTGATTTCTCGCCCGGAAACTTCTAATATCATCAATCGGGTTTTGTCAAAGCAAATTGAAAGACTTCTCGCCGCGCCAATCGGCAAACTTTCCGACCACATTTCCGAAAAAAAAGTCCGACAAGCGGGAAAATCTTTGACCGAAACGATTATTTCAGCCGCTAAAGAAAAATTGCCCGAAGCAATCCGCGAATTCGACATCGGCAGCGTCGTGCGCGAAAAAATTAATCTTTATCCGGTTGAAAAACTTGAAGGTCTCGTTTTGTCCGTCGCCAAAGAACACTTGCGGACAATCGAGCTTTTCGGCGCATTGTTCGGTTTGATTATCGGAATCGTACAGGCATTTTTGTCTTACTGGGCTTTTTCAAAATGATTTTATTGAACTTTATAAAAAAGGTTTTCGTTTCCATTTCAAATTCGCGGAAAATACATCTTTTGGAGAAAATTTATGAAAAAATTTAGCTTAATTGTTTTTGCGGCAGCTCTCTCAATCAGCTTGGTTTTCGTAAACGGTTGCGGTTTTGGTGGCTTCAACGGTTTCAGCAGCGGCGTTCGCGGTTCGGGAACGCCGAAAAGCGAACAGCGAAACGTTTCCGGTTTCAGCAAAATTGACGCCGGCGGCGCGGTCAATTTGGAAGTTACGGCACAGAAAGACTTTAGTGTTACGGTTGAAAGTGATGACAATCTGCTTCAATACATCAAAACCGAAGCAAACGGCGATACTTTGAAGATTTTCAGCGAAGGCAGTATTTCGCCGAAAACGAAAATCAACGTTGAAATTTCGATGCCTGAATTGACCGATTTGGACATCTCCGGGGCGTCGAATGCTCTTGTTACAAATGTTAAAACCGATTCTATGCAGTCGGAAGCAAGCGGCGCATCAAAAATAAAAATTGACGGGACGGTAAAATTCTTTCATGCCGACGCATCAGGGGCAAGCAAAATTGACGCGGAAGGTTTGCAGACGGAAAATGCCGATGTCGATTCGAGCGGCGCGAGCAGTATAACGGTTTCGCCGTCGAACGATTTGAACGCCGACGCGAGCGGCGCCAGTTCCGTCTATTATACCAATGAGCCGAAAAACATTAAACAAACCGCTTCCGGGGCGAGTTCGGTTAAGAAAAAATAATTTTATAAGTGGTGAACTGTTACAAGTTGTAAGAATAAAAACTATTCAAAATAATTTTAATGTATTACTTATAGTTCAACACTGATTTAAGTTTCGACTGCTTTTGTTTGTATTCCAATTACATTACTTTCCGCGTCAAGCCCGACGGCATAAACATCGAGCTGAATTTTGCCGACTTTGAAAACTTTCAAATCCTTTAAGTTTTTCTCCAACAAATCTTTCAAATCAGTAAATTTCTGCGCCGCGGTTTTTTCCTCATCGCCAAACCAATCTTGAATTTCCGTCAGGCGCGAAAAGAATTCCGTAAAGTTTCTTTCTTCAACCGCAGAGTCCGGCTTGTTTCCAGTTTGAGCCAATATTTCTTCAAAAGTAACCGCCTGAGCCTTTTTTCCGTTGAACGGCAAGATTTCGGCGTCAGTCTCACTAGTATAAAATAATCCGTCCGTAATTTTTTTTATCTGTAACCGCAGTTCAATTTCTTTTGATTTCATCACGTCGGATTTTTTCAACTTCTTTTTTCTTCTTTTCATAGAGTTTTGCGCTCCAAAATCATCGAAAAAATAAGTTTAACACAATCTAAAATCATGCCAAGTGTTTGTCAAAAAAGGGCTTTATCAAATGCTAAAAAATAATTTCGGAAACCTGTGGATTTCTCTTGCTATTTTCTTTTTATTTTGATAGTCTTTGACCCATTTCCAAAGAAAGAGATTCTTGTAAGTTATTGAAAATAAAACAGTTAAAGTTTCACTTTAGCAATTAAGCAACTTTCCACAAGCCTGTGGAAAACCCTGTGGAAAACTTATTTACTTTAGGTTCTATAAACGTAAAAAAGTTGCTGACTTAAAAGGGTTTGTAAGGAATAAATCAGAGGAATTTTCGATTCGGCTGCGGGACATAGAAAAAAGATTTTTTGCTTAAAAGGTTCACCAAAGATTTAACAAAAATTTGTGGAGAAAGACTATGAATATATCGACAGAAAACAACAATGTTTGGAGCAATATCCTTCAATCTGTAGAAAAACGGCTTAACAAGCAAATTTTCGAGGCGTGGTTTCGTCCGATTCAATTCGACGGCTGTGATGACCAGGACAAAGTTTTGCACCTGCGCGCCAGTCAGATAAATAAAGATTGGGTCAGCAACTATTACTCGGAAGTTATTACGCAAACATTGAAGGAATTGAACTTGACTAATTACAGTGTCGATTGGGCGGTCGAGGAATCGGAAGCCAAGAGTGAAAATTTTGTCGATGAGGAAGAGGAGGACGAATTTTTCTTTGAAAAACAAAACACAACCGCTAATCAACAAAACAGCTTTAATTTTATAGAAAAATCAAAACCCGAGACTTTGCAAAAAAGCAGCTCGACTAACTTTGTTGATATTGAACCGATTGAAAACTCGCTCAATCGCAAATATACGTTCCAGACATTTGTTGTCGGCTCCTGCAACCAATTTGCGCACGCGGCGGCTTTGGCGGTCGCCGAATCGCCCGGCAAAACCTACAATCCGATGTATATATACGGAGGAGTAGGGCTTGGCAAAACGCATCTGATGCACGCTGCCGGACACGCAATTAAGGAAAGAAACAGACATTTGCGGGTTGCATATATTTCCGCCGAAAAATTTATGAACGAATTGATTAACGCGATTCGTTACGACAAAACACAGACTTTCCGCGAAAAATATCGCTCGATTGATGTTCTTCTGATGGACGACGTGCAGTTTATGGCTGGCAAAGAACGGACGCAGGAAGAATTTTTTCATACGTTTAATGCGCTGCATAATGACCAAAAACAAATTGTGATCACTTCGGATTGTCCGCCGCGCGAGATTCCGACTTTGGAAGAACGCCTTCATTCACGCTTTGAATGGGGTTTGATTGCGGACATCGAGCCGCCTGATTTGGAAACAAAAGTCGCTATTCTCAAACGCAAGGCAGATTTGGACGGCGTGAGTCTGCCGGACGAAATTGCGTTTTTTATTGCTAGTAAAGTCAAGAGCAACATCCGTGAACTGGAAGGTTCTCTGGTTCGCCTTGTAGCAATTTCGTCCCTGCGCGGTCTGCCGCTTTCAAAAATGCTTGTCCAGGATGCAATGCGAAATGTTATTGATGACGGACAAGCGGAAGGCGTGACGCTCGACAAAATTTCTAAAGCTGTCGCCGTACACTATAAATTGTCGGTCGAAGAGCTAAAATCAAAAAGCAATGTGCGACAGATCGCCGTGCCGCGTCAGGTTGCGATGTATCTTTGCAAAAGATTAACAAAACACAGTTTTCCTGAAATCGGACGTGATTTTGGCGGAAAACATCACACGACTGTTATGCACTCGGTGGAGAAAATTGACGCCTTAATTAGGGAAGACAGAAATTTCCACAGGGTTGTCAGCGAGCTAATAGATAATCTATGCAGTTAGTTAGACGATTTTTTACATAAAATCGGGTGGTAGTTTTCCACAGGGATAAAATTTGGTCATTTAAATATGTAGTTTGCTTTCAACAAGTTAAAAAAAGTTTTCCACATTTCCACAGGTTGGTGAAAATTCGGGGCTGTGGAAAAGTGGAAAAGCAATATTTTTGCCGAAGTTTTCCACAGGTAAAATAGTTTTCCACAGGATTTCCACAGAGCCTGTGGAAATTTATCGCTTTTAGTTTCAACAAGTTAAGTGGGTTTTCCACATTTCCACAGGCACTACTACTACTACTATAGAAATATTATGTTTTTAAATTAGTATAAATAGTAAAAGGCGGCGAATATAAAAAGAAAATTTTTAGTTATAATCTAAGATAAATTTTAGGAGTTAAAGAAATGGAATTCGTAATAAAGCAAAACGTCTTAAAAGACGAACTCGGATTTGTACAAGGCATTGTCGAGAAGAAAAGCACAATTCCCGTTTTATCAAACATCTTGATTGAATCAATCGGTGAGAATACAATTCGATTTATCGGAACGGATTTGGACGTCACAATTCGCTGCGAAGCCGAAGCCGAAATCAAAAAAGGCGGTTCGATGTGCATACAGGCGCGCAAACTTTTTGACATTGTGCGCCTTTTGCCGGACGCCGATGTGCATTTTACAAAAGATGAAAACGAATGGGTAAAATTAAATTGCGGCAAATCAAATTTTAGGTTAGCCGGTGTCAACCGCGAACAATTTCCCGAAGTTCCCAGCTTCAAGAGCGCGCCGATGAAACTTTCAGCGGAAATTTTTAATCATTTTATCCAAAATACGGCTTTTGCAATCACAAACGAACAATCTCGTTTCACGCTTTCAGGCGCAAAATTTATGGTTGACGGCACAATGGCACGGATGGTTACAACCGACGGACACCGCCTCGCCTTTGTCGAAAAACAATTGACGGGAAACGCTGATAAAGGAACGATAGATACGCTTATACCGAAAAAGGCTTTAATGGAACTTACAAAAATCGCGCGCGACGCAAGCGGTGAAGTCAGTTTTGGCGAAGATGAAAACCACATTTATTTTGAAGTTGACGGCAGACTTCTTGTCACGCGTAAATTGTCTGGAAGTTTTCCGAATTATGAAATGGTGATTCCAAAGGACAACGACAAAGTTGCCGTATTTGACGCCGAAGAAATGAAAAACGCCATTCGCCGCGTCTCTCTGATGGCTGACGAGAGGACGCGCTCGGTTCGTTTGACTATCAAACTGAACGAAATAGAAATCGGCGCGCAAAGTTCTGAAGAAGGCGAAGCCGAAGAAAAAGTTGCCGCTGAATACAACGGCGAAGAAGTAAACATCGGTTTCAACTCGCAATATTTACAGGAGTTTTTGAATATAGTCAGTTCGAGCGAAAGTGATTCGGGAGAAAACGTTGAAAAGGAGACTGATGGCAAAACCGTTCGCGTCAAAGAAAACTCCAGCCGTCTGCGTATCGCCTTTGAATTCAAAGACGGCAATGCTCAAACCCAATTAAACATTGCGGGCGAGAAAAATTACGATTACAAATATATTGTTATGCCGCTGAGAATTTGATTTGGTGATTTTTTATCTTTGATTTGCAGGAATTTTCTTAAAATAAATCCATTGGTGGTTGGTAATTGTACGCAAAAGTATTAATTATCATCTGCGAATTTTTACAATCAGCCATACCTTCCCTTTCGATTTTTATTTTAAGTTTTTCCACAATGTGGAAAACTTATTGAAAACGCCAAGGGATTTTGTATCTTCTGTTACAAAATAAATTTTGATTTCATGCCTAGAGAATTTTATAAACATACTTATCATAAAACTTTATATTATAAAGTTCTTGACAAACAATCTAACTTGATATAAATTCATAAAACGTTGTGGCAAAGATTCAAGCAGTTCAAACAAAAGAAAGCAAAACAGACGAGCCGCCGAGCTTACAAGGGCGGGCAATGGACAATTTGCAGTTTATCCGCGAAACGATGGAACGCTCGACGCATTTTACGGCTGTTCCGGGTTATGGCGGTATCTTTATGGGTTTGACGGCAATTTGTGCGGCATTTATCGCCACTCAGCAAAATTCAATAAAAGATTGGCTAATCGTCTGGGCGATTGAAGCAGTTTTAGCTTTTGCAATTGGTTTATTTGCGATGTGGCAAAAATCAAAAATAGCGAATGTGCCTTTGAATTCCGCACCCGCGAAAAAGTTTGCGATGAGTTTTCTTCCGCCTTTGATTTGCGCGTTTGTAATAACAATCGGACTTTGGCGTCTGGGACATTTTGAAACGCTGATTCCAGTCTGGATTTTGCTATATGGCGCGGCGGTTGTTACGGGCGGAAGTTTTTCCGTCAAAGCAGTACCGATTATGGGCTGGTGTTTTATCGCGCTCGGAACGTTTACTTTTTTTCTTCCCACGAGTTTCGGTAACTCGATTATGGCGTTGAGTTTCGGCGTTTTACACATTGTTTTCGGAGCAATTATAGCAAGGAGGTTCGGCGGATAATGAGCAGCAAAAATATGGCTTTGAAAAAAGAAAATTCGGAAGATAAAAAAACAAAACCGCAAGCATTGAAAATCGAAAAAGCAGCGGAAAACGTCTCAAACGAACTCGACAAAATTATTCACGAGCGAATGCGCCTCGGAATTATCAGCGCGCTGGCGGCAAACGAAACCTTGTCTTTTACGGATTTGAAAAATCTTCTCAACACAACAGACGGAAACATCAGCGTTCATGCCCGCAAACTCGAAGAAGCAGGCTACCTAAAGAGCGAAAAGTCTTTCAAAAACCGCGTCCCGCTGACCGAATACAAAATCACGTCTGAAGGCAAAAATGCCTTGACGAAATATTTAAATCATATGGAAGCGTTGATAAAGGCAATAAAAGGAAGATAAAACAATGGGTGTTCTTTTAATGTTGATGACAATCTGCGGTTTAGTTGCAGCCTTTATTTTGCTGGTTATTTCGGTTTTTACAAAAAAGGCTTGGCTGAGAAAATTTGTTTTTGGCGCAGTAGCGACGTGGTTTGTCTTTTATGCGATTTTGCTGTTTGGCACTTCCCTCTTGAGCAAAGAAAAAACGCTCCATTTGAATGAACCGAAAGCGTTTTGCGGTTTTTATATTGATTGCCATATGCACACGACTGTTACAAATGTGAGAAAAGCAAAAACGATTGGTTATAAAACCGCAAACGGCGAGTTTTACGTTGTGAAAGTTAAAGTTTTCAGTGATGCAAAACGAGCAACGCTCGGTTTGATTACGGTTGACGCGCTCGTCGTTGATGAGCAAAACCGGGAGTTTGCGCGCGATGAGCAAGCCGAATTGCAGCTTGGCGAACAACCGCCGTTTGAAAAAAAGATTTTGCCGGTTGAAAGTTTTGAAAAGGAAATCGTTTTTGATTTGCCTGCGGACGCAAAAAATCCGCGTCTCGACGTTCGTGAAGGTTACGGCATTGACCACGTTATCGAAGCTGTTTTAATCGGCGACGAAGACAGCTTGTTTCATAAGCGGATACGTTTTAATCTTGAACAGCCGCAAATAAATGCAAATTTGAATTAATATTTGTTTGAACTTGTATCTGTTAGAAACATTTATGAAAAAATTATTGCGTTCAGCCGGACGAACTGTTTTCGGTAAACTGCTGCCGAAAAAGGCGTATCCAGTAATGAGTGGTCATCTGCGCGGAGCAAAATTCATTCTCGGAACTTTAGAAGGCGAAGGCGGCGGCGGTTCAGTATATTTTGATTTGGTCGAACCGGAACAAACTGAGATATTTGCTAAAAACCTGGATTCCGGTGATGTGTTTTTCGATGTCGGCGCAAATGTCGGTTATTACACAGTTTTAGGTTCACGGCTTGTCGGCGAGCGCGGACAAGTCATTTCTTTTGAACCGCTTGTAAGAAATTTGTCGCATTTGTATCGTCATGTAACTATTAACAAACTGCAAAATGTCAGCATAATTCCGTCGGCTTGTTCGGACAAAATTTCCTTGGCATCCTTTTCTTCAGGACAAAATACTGCAATGGGACATTTGAAGGACGATAAAACGCTGAGCAAGGATCTTACGTTAGTTTCGACCGTTACACTAGACGCTGTATCGGACAAATTAGCAATCATACCCAACGTTGTTAAAGTTGACGTTGAAGGCGCGGAATTGTCAGTTTTGCATGGAGCGAGCGAAAAAATTTTGCCGTTAAAACCGAAAATTTTTCTGTCGCTTCATTCTGAGGCTTTGCGAACCGACTGTTTGCAGTATCTCAAAGGCTTTGGTTATCGATTTGAGCCGCTCGGTGCGGACAAAAAAGAAACGATGGAATTTCTTTGTACGGTTTGATAATGCTCTTTGACCTAGTTATTACCGTCGTCAAATCCTTGTAAAGTTTTTATGTTTGAGCCTTCTTTCTACTTAATTGCAAGCAACTGTTACGACACTTCCCTTTCAAAATTTTCTTAGCTTATAAAAATATATTTTTGAAACTTCATAAATAATTCATATACCTCGATTTTGAAACAAATCGCTTGCCTCTCCAATCCCTTTTCGATTAGATTCATAATATGTTTTCCAGAAAATCGTGCGATTTTACTTTACTTTCCTCAAAAATGCGTCAAACTTCCAAGTTTTTCGTCAGTTTGTGTTTTATATTTTTTTTATTTATGTCAATTTCAGCGCAGAGCGAATCGACAAATGTTCCGAAAGAATGGCAAACTTTTGCCGAGAAAACCGAATACCGTCAAACTCCGCGTTACGCGGAAACAATTGCCTTCAGCCAAAAATTGGATCAGGCTTCGGATTTGATTTCTTATAAAACTTTCGGAAAAAGCGGCGAAGGCAGAGATTTGCCGCTTTTGATTGCCGCGACCGACAAAACATTTAGCCCGGCATTAGCGCGTAAACGGGGCAAGGCGGTCGTTTTCATCCAAGCCTGTATCCACGCCGGCGAATCAGACGGAAAAGACGCAGGATTGGCACTTTTGCGCGATATTGCGATTACAAAAAAGCGCGCCGATTTACTCAAGGATGTTGTAATAATTTTTATTCCGATTTACAACGTTGACGGACACGAGCTTTTTAGCCCTTACAATCGCATAAATCAAAACGGTCCCGACGAAATGGGTTTTCGAGCAACTACAACCAACCTCAATCTCAACCGCGATTATATGAAAGCCGATGCACCCGAAACGCGCGCCTGGCTTGGACTCTGGAACGAATGGAAACCTGATTTTTTTATTGATTGCCACGTAACTGACGGTGCTGATTTTCGCTATAACGTAACTTACGAATACGCGCATTTTCAAGAAGTCTCGCCTTTTATTAAAAATTGGATGGACGAACATTTCGACGGAAAAGTCGTGCCGAATGTTGAAAAAGAAGGCAATCTTTTAACACATTATCTCGAATTTAACGGGCGCGAGGTTTCCAAAGGCATCGCTTCATTTATCGCCACGCCGCGTTTTGCGACCGGTTACGTACCGCTTCGAAATCGTTCCGGTTTGTTGATTGAAACTCATATGTTAAAGCCTTATAAGTCTCGTGTTCGCGGAACTTATGATGTTTTACGTTACACCGTCGAGGAAATTAGCAAAACAAAACTGAGCCTTTTTGAAGCAAATAAAAAAGCCGATAGAGAAACCATCGAGCGGGGAAAAACTTACGATTCGGGAAACAACTTCCCTCTTAGGCTTCAGATTACAGACAAATCCGACCCCTTTAATCTAAAAGGCGTTGAATACAGCGTCAAAGATAGTGAAATTTCAGGTGTAAAACAAATTGTTTACAGTACAAAACCGTTTGATATAAAAATCCCAAAATTTGACGAAGCGAAAATTGCAAGTGGTGTTGTGCCGCCGCTTTATTATATTATTCCGCCGCAATGGACAGACGTAATCAGCATTTTACAGTTACATAACATAAAATTTCACCGAACAACAAAGCCTCTGACAATTGAAGTTGAAAGTTACAGTTTGACTGAGCCTAAATGGTCTTCAAATTCGTTTGAAGGACGCCTAACACTGAATTTTAAAACAACACCCGTAAAGGAAATCCGCAACTACCCGAATAATTCGGTAATAATTCCTTTAGCACAAGAATCCGCAAACGTTGCAATTCATTTGCTTGAGCCAAACTCAACGGACTCTTTTGTTTACTGGGGTTTTTTTAATGCAATCTTCGAACAAAAGGAATATGGTGAAGGATATGTTCTAGAAAAATTAGCGCGAGATATGTTGGCAAAAGATAAAAATTTACGAAGAGAGTTTGAGGAAAAATTGAAAGATGAAAACTTTGCTAAAAATCCTTTTGCGCGCTTAAATTTCTTTTACACGCGTTCACCTTATTTTGATAAACGGATTGGGCTCTACCCTGTCGGTCGCATTACAATAGACTTCGACAGCATAAATAATAAAAATTAAACATAATTCTTTTAGGAATAAAAAAAGTCAACCAGTGTAGAAAAAAGTCCATTTTTTGTTTGATTAACTCTTACCTTTTTATTTTAACAATTTGCAATTCAATGAATAATCCCTTAAATGCTGAAACGATTAAGTTTATGAAGATACATCTCTTTGTTTGCTAGTAAAAAACCTGCTAATTTTATAGAATAAAATATTCCTTTAGTACATTTAGTACATTAATTTACAAAATTGTTTTTAACCTTAAATAAAGTTTATGATATTCGACGAAGTTTTTGACGTAATTGTGATTGGGGCAGGTCACGCGGGCTGTGAGGCTGCTTCAGCTTCGGCAAGGCTTGGCTCAGAAACCGCTTTGGTTACTATAAATTTAGATTTAATCGGTCAGATGTCCTGTAATCCGGCTATTGGCGGTATTGCCAAAGGTCATATAGTTCGTGAGATTGATGCCCTGGGCGGAATTATGGGGCAAGTTATTGACCGCACAGGTATTCAATTTCGACTTTTGAATCGTTCGCGTGGTCCCGCCGTCCAGTCTCCTCGCGCTCAAGCCGACCGCTCGCTTTATCGCTTAGAAATGCGGCGGGTTCTTGAATCTACGCCAAATTTACATCTGAGACAAGGTGTTGTCGTTGATTTGATTGTTGATAAAAATACGATTATCGGATTGGAACTACAGGATACTCGAAAATTAGGAGCAAAAGCGGTAATAATTGCCACCGGAACTTTTCTTAACGGAAAAATTCACACCGGGCAAAAATCCTTTTCGGCTGGTCGCTCTGGGGAACCCGCGTCTATTGAATTAGCGGAAAGTTTAAAGAAACTCGGGTTCCCTGTCGGACGGCTTAAGACAGGTACGCCGCCCCGTCTGGATGGCAGAACTATAGATTGGGATGCTTTTGAAGCCCAGCCAGCCGATGAAAAACCGGTAGCTTTTTCTTTTGCAACCGAAAAAATTGAGCAACCACAAATTACCTGTCATATCGGCTATACTAACGAAGAGTTACATAACGAAATTCGACAAAATCTCCATCAATCTCCACTTTATTCAGGTAAAATTAAAGGAATCGGACCGCGATATTGCCCTTCGATTGAAGATAAAGTAGTTAAGTTTGCAGATAAAAATCGTCATCAACTGTTTCTTGAGCCTGAAGGTCATAATACAAATGAAGTGTATCTAAATGGTTTTTCAACTTCCTTACCGGCTGAATTGCAACAAAATCTTCTCAAAATGATAGATGGTTTTGAAGCGGTAAAAATTGTTCGTCCCGGCTATGCCATCGAATATGATTTTGTTGACCCAAGAGAACTCAAGCCCACGATGGAAACAACGCGGCTTAACGGATTGTTTTTGGCAGGACAAATAAATGGAACTACCGGGTATGAAGAAGCAGCATGCCAGGGGTTGATGGCAGGAATTAACGCTGCATTTTATGCCGAAAAGAGAGATTCGATTCATTTACAGCGGAATTCAGCCTATATCGGAGTTTTGATTGACGACCTTATTCAGCACGGCGTCGATGAGCCGTATCGTATTTTTACTTCCCGTGCAGAAGCTCGGCTAACTCTTCGGCATGATAATGCAGACCAGAGACTTTCACCCATCGGCAATGAAATAGGGCTTTTAACAGATACGGACTGGAATAGATTCAATTATAAACAAGATAGAATAGCTCAACTAAGGAATGTTTTAGAGTCAACAAATTTCAAGCGTTCCGACCCTGAATATGTTTCTATTTCACAATTGCTTGGTTTTGATTTAGGTGACAAGATTTCTTTAGCTCAACTTTCTCAACGACAGGGTGTAAATTCTGAATTTATTTTTAGGATTTTGCCTGAATCAATTAAGGTAAATATGAAAGATTCTGATTTAGACAGTGCTTTAGCAGATTTATTGTATCGGGGTTATTTGGAAACCCAACAGAATGCTAATGAACGTATAAAACACAATGATAATCTTAAAATACCTCAGAAAATAAACTTTCGCAGCGTTAACGGACTGTCGGTTGAAATGATTGAACGTCTTGAACGTTCCAAACCACAAACCTTCGGACAAATACGGAATATATCCGGTTTAACACCTTCGGCTGTTTCTACACTCCTGGTTTATTTAACATCGCAAAGTTCAAAATAAAACATTATTTAAATGTGGAACGTGCCACTAAAACAATTTTTATTTTAGTAACACGTTCCACATTTAGGATTGTTGTGTATAATAAATTCCAACTGAAAATTAAATTTAATACTTATAAAAATGGGTAAAATAATAGCTGTTGCCAATCAGAAAGGCGGAGTCGGAAAAACCACAACTTCAATAAATCTGGCAGCAAGTTTGGCAGTCGAAGAGAAAAAAGTTTTATTGATAGATTCAGACCCGCAGGGAAATGCAACCTCTGGGTCTGGAATTCCGCGCTTAAATAACAGAAAAACGCTATATAATTTATTGCTGTTAAACGAGTCGATAGAAAAAATAATTCTTCCGACAGAACTTCCACTATTATCTGTTATTCCTTCGGATAAAAATCTGGCAGGTGCAGAAATTGAGTTGGTTGATGCAGATAGACGGGAATTTAAATTAAAAAAAATCCTCAAAGAAATAAAAGATGATTATGATTATATAATTATAGATTGTCCGCCGTCTTTAGGTCTTCTCACATTGAATAGTTTGACGGCTGCAAATTCTCTTCTCGTTCCTATACAATGTGAATATTTTGCTTTAGAAGGAGTTACAGAATTATTCGATACTTTGGCGCGAGTAAGAAGGGGACTCAATCCACAATTAATGATTGAAGGACTGCTTCTGACAATGTATGACGAGCGAACAAATTTATCGGCGGCAGTAGCAAAGGATTTAAGAGATTTTTACGGGACGCAAGTTTTGAAAACTGTAATTCCGCGTAATATTCGTCTTGCCGAAGCTCCAAGTTATGGTAAGCCGATAATTTTGTATGACATACGTTCGCGCGGCGCGGAAAGCTATATTCAACTGGCAAAGGAGATATTAAATCATGAATAGAAAAGTACTGGGTCGAGGATTAAATGCTCTTTTGGGTGAAGAAACAACCCAGGGAAAAAACGGAGAGCTTCTTGAAATTGATTTAGATTTGATAGAACCGAATGCCGAACAACCGAGAACAAAATTCACTGAGGAAAGTTTGAGTGATTTAGCTCAATCGATAAAAGCAAACGGTATAGTGCAACCGATAATTGTCAGACGTAAAGGTTCAATTTTTGAGTTAATTGCGGGTGAAAGGCGTTGGCGTGCTGCCAAAAAAGTCGGATTAAAAAAAATTACTGCAGTAGTAAAAACTGTGGCAAACGAGAAGTTGCTGGAATTAGCTCTAATCGAAAACATTCAAAGACAAGAACTTAATGCAATCGAAGAGGCAAGAGCTTATAAAAATTTAATCGAAACAATCGGTCTAACCCAGGAAATGATAGCCGAAAGAGTCGGTAAAAACCGGACGGTGATTACAACTTTTTTAAGATTGTTAAAACTTCCCGACGATATACAAAAATTGATTGAAGAACAAAAAATAACAGCTGGACATGCCAGAGCTTTATTGATGACCGGCGACGAAAATTCGCAGAGACGCCTTGCCGGAAAAATAATTGAGATGTCGCTATCGGTTAGAGAAACCGAAAAGGCAGTAAAAAGAATTGTCAGGGGAGATACGCAAACAAATGAAAAGAAACTAGTTACAAAGCAAAAAGACGCAAACGTAAAAGCAGCGGAAATAAAATTACGACGACAACTTGGTACGCAAGTTCAAATAATTTCCGACGGAAAGGGAACGGGCGGTAAAATTGAGATAGAATATTACAGCGAATCGGAGTTGGATAGAATTTATCAAATACTATTATCAAAGTAGATAAAATTTATAAGTTTATGAAACGTAAAAGACTAACCGAAATGGTTTCTTGCGCCGGTTGAGTGGCTAAATTAGCGCCGCGCGATCTTGCTCAAGTTTTGAGTAAATTACCGAATCAGAATTTTTCAACGGATGTTTTAGTCGGGTATGAAACATCGGATGATGCCGGTGTGTTTCGTCTCAATACCGAAATTGCTTTGGTTCAAACTGTTGATTTTTTTACCCCTGTCGCTGACGAACCGGAAATTTACGGAAAAATTGCGGCAGTAAATTCTTTGAATGACGTTTATGCAATGGGCGGAACACCGATTTCTGCGCTTTCAATAGTTTGTTATCCTCAGAAAGGCGATTGGGATGTTTTAGGCGAAATATTGTTAGGCGGACAAAAGGCATTAAACGAAGAGAACGTAGTTGTTTTAGGCGGACATTCGGTTGATGACCAGGAAATAAAATTCGGTTATGCGGTTACGGGAACTGTTGACCCTAAAAGAGTTATGAAAAATTCCGGTGCAAAGGCAGGCGATGTATTGATTCTAACAAAACCAATCGGAACCGGTGTTATAAACACAGCAATAAAATTTGCTAAGGCGAGCGAAGCATCGAAAAACGCGGTACTAAAAACAATGACGACTTCCGCAAGAGAAGCATCTAAAACTATGCAGAAAGTTAAGGCAAACGGTTGTACTGACGTAACTGGTTTTGGTTTGCTCGGGCATGCTTTTGAAATGGCAAAAGCCAGCAATGTAACTTTTAGATTACAATCTGATAAAATTCCGCTTTTGCCGGATGTAATAAATTTAATTGAAAAAAAGATGTTGACGCGCGGGGATAAAAACAACCGTGAGTATGTCGGCAAAACCGTTAAGTTTGGAAAAACTATAACCGGAGAAATGCAAAGCGCGTTGTTCGACCCGCAAACGGCAGGCGGCTTGCTTATAAGTTTGGAAGATGAAAAGGCGGAACAATTACTAAGGGAAGTCCCGGACGCCTTTGTAATCGGCAGAGTCGAGGCTTACAAAAACAATTTGATAGAAGTTGAATAGAAATTACTTAAATAGTAAAAAAGGTCTAATTTAGCAATATCTGAAGGAAGAAATTAAAAATGTTTTATCTATTTATTTTCGAATCAATTGGAACATCGGAAGTGATGCTCATCGGAGTGATTGCTCTGATAGTATTCGGACCGCGCAAACTGCCGGATATGGCGCGTACAATTGGGAAAACGATGGCGGATTTTCGCCGTTCGACCGATGATTTTAAGCGAACCTGGCAGCAGGAAATAGATTTGGAAAACGAAAAACCAGCCGCTGAAATGCTTACCGATTTACAGACTGGGGACACAATAAAAAACGAAAATACAATCAGCCGAAACGCACTGCCAAACGAAGTCGAAATCAAAAAACCGGATTTGCCGGAAATTAAAGAAATAAATAAAGCGGATTTTGAAAAGACTTTTGCAGATAAAGAAATAGAAAAGTTAAAACAACCTGAAATTACCAAAACAACCGCCGACAAACGCGATTGGTTATAAAAGAAAAAGGTAAGAGAGAATTTATTGCGGTATGAGTTTTAAGGAAACAAAACAAGAAGAACAACAATTGGGCGGGCAGATGTCATTTTTGGAACATTTGGACGAGTTTCGCCGCCGTCTTGTAAACTCTGTAATAATTGTAGTTATCGCTTTTGTTTTGTGCTGGTTTGTTTCCGATAAGATTTATAATTTTTTATCAGTTCCAATTCGTCAGGCTCTTTCTGAGGCGGAGCGACGTGAAATTCCGGTCGAAGGTTTGACCGGAGGCGAAAAGGTTCTTCCCCTAAATAATTTGCACGAAGGTGATAGCGGGCGTTATGTGTTTGACCGGGCAACAAAACTTGGCGTCAGCGTAGTCTCTCCAGGCACTTCCGTTTTGGCGAAAGCAGCGAAAGACGGGGAAGGGAAGTTAGGGCTGTTTACTGCGGAGCCTTTATTTACGAGTAACGCAATTGTTCCGCAAGGAATAAGACTTCCCGTCGATCTCGAACATATAGACCCGACGAACAGTGCAAACGCCGACGAAAGAATGATTGTTACAACTGCGGTCGAGCCGTTTACGCTCTATGTTACTGTATCGCTTTATACGGCAATTGCGCTTTCGATTCCATTTCTGCTATGGCAGATTTGGGGATTTATATCGCCTGCACTGTATCGCCACGAACGCTCGTATGTTACTCCGTTTATTGGACTTTCAACCGTTTCATTTGTTATCGGAGCAGCATTTGCTTATTACATTTTATTTCCACCTGCGGTAAAATATCTGCTCGGTCTAGGCGAGGATTTTCGTTTAATGCTTAGAGCAACCGATTATTTTGATTTTATAACATTAATAATGCTGGCGATGGGCATAATTTTTCAAATGCCTGCCATTACTTATGTTTTAGCCAGAATCGGTTTGGTTTCCGCGACATTACTGATTAATAGCTGGAAGATTTCGCTGGTCGTGATTTTGATAGTCGCAGCGGTTGTTTCGCCAACTGGCGACATTCCGAATATGATGTTATTTGCTACACCGATGATGGGTTTGTATATTATCTCAATTTTTATCGCGTGGTTCTTTGGCAAAAAAAGACAGAACGATTCCGAAGTTGAAAACTTGTAATGGTGTGAAAATTTTGTTTCCCATTATTTATTAAAATTACCAGACATAACTTTCAACATATCTTTAACGGCTATTACGCCCTCGAAACCTTTAGCGGCTTTCAATGCGATTTTTTTTTCTATTTGGAACAGTTCCTTTTAGCGTAACAACGCCATTTTCGACATCAACATTTATCGTTGATTCCCTCAAATCATTTGCTGATAGCAAAGCCGCTCTGGTCTTCATCCATAACCAAGCATCATTTGCGCCAGTGCCTATGACTCTACTTCCTTCTTTCACTTCTTTAAGATATCTATCTCTATTCTTGTCGTATTCTTCTCTAGTTAATTCCTGACCTCCGAAAATTTGGTTGAGCATTTCTCCCAAGCGATAACCTGCCAGCGCGATTTGTTCCTGCGCGATTTGAAAAGCCCGTTTTTTATACGCCTGCGACGGCATTTCAAAACGCTTTAAGGTCGGCGGGTAAACTTCCGTAGAAGAGATACGAAAACTTTCCTGTTGCCATTCGTTGAATCGTCCGATTTTCAAACGGTTACGCATTTTCGTAAACGGATATTTTCTCGTCATTTGCTGCGCGATTGCCGGAAGATAATCCGAATCGCAGGCATCGTTGACACGCGGAATGTTTCGTCCGACAATCGAATCCCAAAACCAGTGAAGATTAACTTTATCTTCGCGTGGCGTATCTTTCGGCGAGAGTTCAAAAAGATTTCCGCCCTGGTCGCCTTTTGGTTCAACCTCCGTTACGCGCGCCGTAGCGTGGAGCGGTTGGTGAATATCGCCCCCAAGGTGCAAGACCCAGGCGAGTGCAATTGCTTTGTCTGCATTAGACGCCGAAGCGTTACGCAAAACCTTGTCAAACGCGAAAAGACGCTCGACAGCGTTTTCCTTATCTGATTCCAATTCGGGAACGAGTTCGACTCGCCCGCTTGCGTTGCGCCAGAAAGTATCGAGATAATGCCAGGTTCCGTGATGGTATTTCGCGTTTCGATTTTTGAAGTTTTTGTCGCGGACAATATCCGCCCAGGTTGATGCAATCATAAACAATTCGCGCTGTCGGGTGGCGGCTGAGCGCGAATCCTGCAAATAAAAAACGCTCAAATCGGAATCTTCCGGCGCGCTCAAAAGCACTTTTATCGCCGCGTCTCTAGCCTGCGGCGTCATTTGTTCCCAAGCGATATACGCGGTGAGTTTGTGTCCCGTGTCGTCCCAAGCCGATGCGCGGGAAACCGAAACAACGATTATTGAAAAGAGAAAGAAAATTTTCACAAAGCGGTTTTTCATCGTTTATTCTCCAAATATTTATATGAACGATTTTAGCGGAGATATAAAATTAAAGAAAGCAACAAAATAAGACCCGCCGTCTGAATTTTATTTGTTTCAGACTGACATTAAGTTAGCAAACTTTTGTATCAAAACTTCATCATAAAAACCGCAAAATATTCCTTGCAATGTAGTTCTAAAACAGGGAATAAAATTTGAATTTTATGTGCAAGGGAAATATCAAGGGGAACTAATTAAATGCAGGCTATTTTAGAACAAAACACAATAGCGAAATCAATAAACAATCGAACTGACGGGGCGTTCGGTAATAAAATAGGTTTATTCGGCGCACTTTTCGGTTGCTGGCATAAACAACTCAGTCGTCCGTTTACAATCGGAAAAGATTCATATTGCTCGTGTCTGCATTGCGGAGCGCGTAAGCAGTTTGATGTTGAAACTTTGAAGACATTCGGTACTTTCCATTATCCGCCGGCAGTATCTTCGGATATAAATTTTAACAACAATTAAATTTCCTTTTCTAGAGTTATAACCTGAAACTTAGGGCGCGGCTATTAAAAGCCGCGCTTTTTATTACAAACAATTAATCGTTCACTAAATCTTTCCTAAAACTAACGCTGAATTTTTCGAGCCAAAGCCGATGCAGTTGCATAAAGCAATTTTTACGTCGGCTTTTTCTTTTGCCGCGTTCGGCGTGTAATCTAAGTCGCATTCTTCGTCAGGAACGTCCAGATTTATTGTCGGAGCGATAATGTTTTCATTCAAAGCTAAAAGAGTTGCGCCGATTCCAGCCGCACCGCTCGCGCCTTGCGGATGTCCGATTTGAGATTTTGTCGCGCTTGCCGGAATTTCATAAGCGCGCGCGCCGAAAGCGTTTTTTACGGCTTGCGTTTCGATACGGTCGTTTAACTGCGTCGAAGTTCCGTGCAGATTTATGTAATCAATTTCTTCGGGCGAAACATTTGCGTCCTGCATTGCAATCTGCATAGCGCGCGCCGGTTCATTGCCGTTTTCCTGCAAACGAACGCGATGATAAGCATCGCAAGTCGAACCGTAACCTTTTATTTCCGCGTAAATTTTTGCCTTTCTCGATAGCGCGCCGTCCAAAGTTTCCAGCACGAAAATCCAAGCGCCTTCGCCCAAAACAATTCCCGAACGATTAGCCGAAAACGGGCGCGACGCACGCTGCGGTTCATCGTTCCAATCGTCGGTCAAAACCGTCATCAAATTAAAACCTTCAAGAATTCCGCGCGCAATCGGCGCATCAACACCGCCCGTAAGCATAAAATCGTGTTTGCCGAGCGCAATGTTCTGCGCCGCATAAGCTATTGCATCAGTTGAACTTGTGCAGCCGGTCGAAACGATGTGAGATAGCCCGTGCAAACCGAAAACCATCGAAAGCTCCGAAGATAATCCGCCGTGCGTCGAAGCCGGAATTGTATAAACGCTGGCTTTGTTTTCTTCGCCTGTAAACCAGTATTTATATTGTCTTTCGGTAAATTCAAGCCCGCCGCCGCCTGTTCCCAAAACTACGCCGAAATTTTGTCTCTCCGCCAAACTCAACTCTTCGGTCTCAATTTTTGCGTCCTTGACAGCTTCGCGCGCTGCCCGCAAAGCAAGCGGAACGGTGCGCGAAACGTGCTTACGATCCTTGGCATTTAATTCGGCTTCCCAATCAAAATCTTTTATCTCCGCCGCGATTTTAACTTTCGAGTCGGAAACATCGAAACTTTCGATTTGCCGCACACCGCTTTCGCCCTTTTTCAGAGCCGTCCAAAAATTTTCGCGCCCGATACCGATTGGTGTAACGCACCCGAAACCCGTGATTACGACGCGACGCGGCTTTACAAAATTATTAAACATAAAATTTTACTGCTAATTTGAGAATATCATTTTGAATCAAATCAAAGCCAACGATAAACAGGTTTGAAAAGCCTCGGAACTTAAAAAAATTATAATTGTATTTTTTGCTTACACGACAAGGTGAAGTTTTCGCAAAAAATCTCCGAGAATACAGATTTGCATTGCTTTATTTAGTCGTATGAAATTAAAGTGTATGAATGAAAAGGGAAAGTTTTTGAGCCATATTATGCCTAAAGGTATTTAAGAAGTTTAAAAGATATGGAAAATCCTATGTTCAAATATAGAGAGACGAAAAATCCTATTTTCAAGTATGTAGCTTTGGGCATAGGTGTAGCTGTTCTTCTTGGAATAGTGTGGCTGTTTGGTAATCTCGCTTTGAACCTTAGCAGTGGCGGCAGTGGTGATTATGACATCATAAGTACAACACCTTCTCCTGATGGAAAATATGTAGCAATTGTTTATTCAGGTTCAGGTGGAGGCGCAGCAGGTTGGACTTTTTTACGCGCTACGGTGAATCCTGCCGATGAACCGTTTAATCCTGAAAAGAGTGCCAATTTCGTTTTCGATATAAAAGGTAGTGAAGAAATTGAAACAAAGTGGGAAGGAAACACCTATCTCCTCATTATATACACATACAAACCTGAAAATACCAATACATATTTCAAAGTTTCCAAAGAAACATTAAGCACAAATACAGGTGTTAAAATCAGGTATATCGAAAACATAGAGTGATTTAAGTTAGCTGCGATGCTTCAATCCTTTACCTACATAAAATTTTGAATAGAAAACCATTAGCAAAAACGTGCCAAACCAAACCGACCCGACATTTATAAATACTAAATCTTCGGTTGAAATTTCCGTTATTATTCCGACTTTTAATGAGGAACTCTCAATAAAAAAAACGCTCGACGCCGTGTCTCGTCTTGTAAATGTTGACGAAGTGATTGTCGTTGACGGCGGAAGCATAGACAAAACAATCGAAATCGTTGATGGTTTTGAAAAATTAAAAAAATTAAAGGTAATAAAAATCGCGGAAGCAAACCGCGGACGCCAGCTTCACGAAGGAACAAAGCACGCAAAAGGCGAAGTTTTTTGGTTTCTTCACGCCGACACCAGACCCGTGCAGGGAAGCGCCAGACAAATCAAACAGTTTATGCGTTACAGGGAAGTCGTCGGCGGAAATTTCGAGATTACCTTTGCAGGGGAAAACCGTTGGGCGCGTTTTCTAACAAAACTTTATCCTTACTTGCGCTCAATCGGGCTTGTTTATGGTGATTCGGCGATTTTCGTGCGTCGTGATGTGTATGAAAAAATCGGCGGATTTCGTTTCCTGCCAATTTTTGAAGATTTGGATTTGTATAAAAGATTACAGCGTCGCGGTCGGTTCGTTCATATAAATTTGCCTGTTACAACATCTTCACGCCGTTTTGAAAACCGCTCGTTTTTACTAACTTTCTCGCGTTGGTCTTTCTTTCAAGGGCTTTACTGGATTGGTTTCCCGCCGCGCCTTTTGGCAAAATTTTATAAACCGATTAGGAAATAAAAAATATTTTAGAACCGGAAGTTTGTATTGATTGTTATTTAAGATAATTTTCAAAAATGGAAAGTTTGACAAAAATTTTTGCAGTTGCAATCGGCGGCGCATTTGGCGCGGTGGCGCGGTATTTGCTGAACATTTCGCCGCTTTCAAATATCTTTCAATCGTTTCCGTTCGCCACGTTTTTTATTAATATCTCAGGTTCTTTTCTGATCGGTTTTCTGCTGATTCTTTTTGCCGAGAAATTTACGGTCAGCGAAAATTTGCGGTTGGCAATCATTGTCGGATTTCTCGGCGCATACACGACTTTTTCGACATTTGAATTTGAAACTTTCGCACTAGTCCGCGAAAAACAGCTTGCGACGGCGATTTTGTATGTTGCGCTGAGTTTTGCGTTCGGTTTACTCGGTGTTTTGAGCGGCGTTTGGGTGGCAAAAAGATTTTAGGCGATAGGTGTTAGGTTTTAGAAAGATTCCAAACTAAAACCTGACACCCATCATCTGATTTTATTGCGGCGGCTCTATCGCTTTGCCGACAACAATAACGGGAAGTCCGGCTTTTTGCAAAGCGGCGTTCATTTTTGGCGTATCGTTGTTGATAAAGCCGTTTATTTCGCTGATTTTGGAGGGCAACTGTGTTTGTAGTAAACCAAATTGTTCGCGCATCGCTGCCGTCGGCGCGAAATTGCCGTTTCCAACAGTATTATATAAACCGCCGATTTGGTCGGTCAGTTTTGCAGAAGCGCGGATGCCGTCTTCTTCGCCGACAACCAAATCGCCGGTTATCGTGTCAATTCGTTTTTTGTAATCGGTCAGAGCTTTGGTCAAATCCGCCGGAACTTCCGTCAAACGGTCTTTTGCAACTCGCTCGATTTGCTCGGCTTGCTGTTTTGCGCTGTCGAGCAGACGCAGTCCGTCGTTAAGCGTCGAAAACATATCACGAAGGCGCAACGATAAATCTAATTGTGACTGCAATTCGGCGGTTGCAACCGAAACAGTCGGGTCAACGCGAACTTCAACCTTTTTTTCCTGCACGACTTTATCGCCGACAAACAATCGAACCGTATAAGTTCCGGGCATTGCCTGCGGTCCGCGCGGATTGCCGGAAAATACGCTTTGTTCGGCTGTCAGCGGGCGACGCAGGCGTTCTCCTTCATAACTCAAATTCCAACTTACGCGATTTAAGCCTTTTTCCTTCGGCAAATTTTTTACCTCGGCAATCTTTTTGCCGCCGGCATCGGAAATCTCAAGTTTAAGTTCTGTTTTATCGTCCGGTTTGTCCTTCAAATAATAAGTAATAATCGCGCCGCGCGGCGGGTTCGCGCCTTGAAAAAGTTTGTCGCCGATGCCGTAGCGCGTCATCATCGTGGCGAAACGATATGCGGGACGAATATCGAACATATAATTTGCGCTTTGCAACACGGTGTCGTTCATTTGCTGAATCGGCGCGGCGTCGTCAAAAACCCACAAACTGCGCCCATGCGTCGCCAAAATCAAATCGTTGTCGCGCGCATGAACGACGACATCGTGAACGGCGACGCGCGGCAGATTTTTCATATTTAGTTCCATCCAATTTCTACCGCCGTTATAGGAAGCATACAAACCCAATTCAGTTCCGGCATAAAGCAAATTCGGGTTGCGCCTGTCTTCCGTTACTACGTGAACGTAAGCCCTTTCCGGTAAATTTCCGGTAATATTCGTAAAGTTTTTTCCGCCGTCGGTTGTTTTGAAAACGTAAGGTTTATAATCATCAAATTTATGCCGGTCAAACGAAACGTAAGCCGTATTTGCCTTCGCGCGCGACGGTTCGACGTGAGAAACGGACGAATCGGCTGACATTTTCGGCACATTTTTAGCGACGTTAGTCCAATTTTTTCCACCGTCCGTTGTAACCTGCAAATTTCCGTCGTCGGTTCCAGCCCAAATCAAACCGGCTTGAAGCGGCGATTCGGCAAGGCTGATAACCGTTTCAAATGCTTCGGCGGAAGTGTTTTCGGTGAAAACCGGACCACCTGCGTCTTTCAGACGAGTGCGGTTGTTCGTCGTCAAATCGGGACTGATTAACGCCCAGGTTTTACCGAAATCAATTGATTTAAAAACCGAACTGCCGCCTAAATAAATCGTATTTTTGTCGTGAGGCGACAAAATCAAAGGCGCGTTCCAGTTAAAACGATACTTGTCGTTTTCCGCCGCGCCGCCGACACCGAAATACGGCACGACCAATTGCTGCTCGCGGTTTCGCATATCGGTTCTGACGACGTTTCCGCCTTGCGATTCGGTTAAATAAAGGTCTGGATTGTCTTGATTGGCAATCGCAAAAAAGCCGTCGCCGAAGCTAATCATTCGCCAATCGTCGTTCATAATACCGGCTGGTTCACGATTCCGGCTCGGTCCCGTCCACGTCCCGTTATCCTGAAGCCCGCCCGACAGATTATAAAAAGGCTCGCGGTTGTCGGCGAAAACCTGATAAAACTGCCCGATTGGAAGATTGTTGATGTAATCCCAAACCTTTCCGTCCATTGTTACGGCAACGCCGCCGTCCTGTCCTTGCCACATACGCTTTGGATTCAACGGGTCAATCCAGAGTGCGTGATAATCAATATGCGTGTTCGGCGAAATTCTAGTGAAATTGCGCCCGCCGTCCGAAGACACGAAAAGCGGCGAAGAAACCGCATAAACTTTATCTTCGTTCATCGGGTCAACCCGAACGCGCGTGTAGTAAAATCCGCGCTGGACGATGTTTTGATTTTTATAAACCTGCCGGAAAGTTTCGCCTTTGTCGTCCGAACGATAAAGCGTTCCGTCCTTTGATTCTAAAATTGCATAAACCACATTCGGATTGCTCGCCGCGACAGCCAAACCTATTTTACCAATCAATTTGGGCAAGCCTTTTTCGATTTTGTTCCAGGTTCTGCCGCCGTCAATCGAGCGGAAAACGCCGCCTTGCTCCGAGCCGCTCGTAAAAGTCCAGGGCTTGCGCTCGAAACGCCACATTCCGGCGTAAAGAATATTCGGATTTTGCTCGTCAATCACTAAATCCGACGCGCCGTGAAACTGGTCAATATACAAAGTTTTTTGCCAAGTCTTGCCTCCGTCGGTAGTCATAAAAACGCCGCGCTCTTCGTTTGCACCCCAGGTGTGTCCAACAGCTGCGACATAAGCGATGTCCGGATTTTTCGGATTGATGACGATTTTTGAAATTGTGTTTGTATTTTCCAAACCGAGATGCTTCCAGTTTTTCCCGCCGTCGGTTGATTTATAAACGCCGTCGCCGAACGAAACCGAGTTGCGAACATTCGATTCGCCCGTGCCGACCCAAATTACGTCCGGGTTTCCCGGCTCGAGCGCAATGTCGCCGACCGAAATCGTATTTTGCCGGTCGAAAATCGGCGTCCAACTCGTTCCGCCGTTCGTCGTTTTGAAAATTCCACCCGAACCGGTAGCAACATAAACAATATTCGGGTCGCCCGCGACGCCTTCGATGTCGGCAACACGCCCGCCCATATTCGCCGGACCGATGCTGCGCCACACGAGATTTCCCGTCACCGATGTTTCCGTCATTTTTTCGGCTGTTTTTTTATTATCATTTGTCGTTTGCGCCCGAAGCGGAACGACGTTTAGGCATAAGAAAAGGAGTGTCAGACACACAACGAATTGGACTTTTAGTCCTCGATTTTTCATTCGGTTTCTCCAAGAAAGAAATTAGGTTTGATTTTAAGCATAATTCATACGCAGTCTCCGACACAAAGGTTTTGCAATTAACTTGAGCAAAACGTAATTTGCAACAATTTTCAATTGAATGAAACTTCTGTTAAGAGTTCACGCTTTAGTGTGTTTTATTTTGGAAAGCGCAAACTTAAAGTTTGAACCCTAAATTTGGGATTCAAGCAAGCCAAATTAACTATTGTTTATCAGAGCATTGCGCGATACGCAGACCGTTTTTACGGCATCTTCCGCCGAATCTGCCAAAGCTGTCAGATGTCCCATTTTGCGCCCATTTCTTGCTTCGGTTTTACCGTAAAGATGCAGCTTTACATCGGTAAATTTTAACGAATTCGTCCAATGCGGTTCACCGTTTTGCCAAATATCACCGAGAAGATTTGCCATTGCCGCCGGTTTATAAAATTCAGTTGCGCCCAGATTGAAACCGCAAACGGCGCGTAATTGCTGTTCAAACTGCGAAGTTACGCAGGCATCAACCGTCAGATGTCCGGAATTATGCGGACGCGGCGCGAGTTCGTTGACGAGCAATTTTCCATTGCCGCTTACGAAAAATTCGACGCACAATACGCCGACCGTCTCAAGTTTTTCAAGAATTTCCCGCGCGATTTCGACGGCTTCTTTTTGTATTTTTTCGGAAATAAATGCCGGCGCGAAAGAAACGTCTAAAATATGATTAGCGTGCGCGTTTTCAATCACGCCGTAATTGGCGAAACGCCCGCCTAAATCACGTGCCGCGACGACGGAAACTTCTTTTTCAAACTCGACAAAGGCTTCTAAAACCCCTTCGTTTCCGTTCAAATTTGCAAAAGCCGTTTCGATGTCGCCCGTCGTTTTTATTTTCGTTTGACCTTTACCGTCGTAACCGAAACCCGCGGTTTTCAAAACTGCCGGCGCGCCGATTTCTTTAATTGATTTTTGCAATTCGTTTAAGGTTTTTACGTGGCGAAAAGGCGTAACCGGAAAACCGTTTTGTGCAAGAAAAGTTTTTTCTCTTAATCTGTTTTGCGTGATATGCAAAACCTCGCCGCGCGGTCTGACGGGCGCAAACTTTTCGGCTTCTTCAACGGTTGCAAACGGCACGTTTTCAAATTCAAACGTAATAACGTCAACATTTTTTGCAAAGTCCTTAACCGCGTCCAAATCTTCATACTCGGCGCAGATTTCAAAATCCGCCACTTGTCCGGTCGGTGTGTCGGATTCGGGCGAAAACGTATGAACGCGATAACCCATTCTTCGGGCGGAGATGGCAAACATTCGCCCCAATTGCCCGCTGCCGAGAATGCCGATTGTTGAATTTGGAAGAATCGGATTCATATTTTATTTTGCTAAGCCGAGTTTCAATAAAAACAATTTAATTCCCAACATACGCTCGAAAATAATTTTTGATTATAAAAGTAAAACGACGGCATAAAATAACGAATTACTTTATGCCGTCTGTCCGATAGGCAAATACAATTGCGTTTGCCATTCTAGGTTTGGCACCTGTAATCAAAATTATATTTTTTGACAAGCAAATACAAACAGAAATGCTTGAAATTTCGGGTTAATCCAATTTAAATTGTAAAACCGTTTCCGTTTGTTCCTGTCGAAACTTCCGCAATTTCTCGCGCAAATCTTTTCGCGTGTTCGACAAAATCGCAACGGCTAAAAGCGCGGCGTTCGTTGCGCCGGCGTTTCCGATTGACAATGTTCCGACCGGAATTCCGGCGGGCATCTGAACAATTGAAAGCAGTGAATCCATTCCCGATAGCGCTTTGCTTTGAACGGGAACACCGAGAACCGGAACCAAGGTTTGCGACGCGCACATCCCGGGCAAGTGAGCCGCGCCGCCCGCCCCGGCGATGATAACTTCGATGCCGCGCGATTCGGCTGATTTTGCGAATTCAAATAATAAATCCGGCGTGCGGTGCGCAGATACGATTCGCGTTTCGAGCGAAACGCTGAATTTATTTAAAATTTCCGAAGCATTTCGCATCGTTTCCCAATCGGAACGACTTCCCATAATTATCGAAACGAGCGGATTTTCGTCATTTTTCATTGCTTACAAAATAGAAAAGATGCGCAGCGAAAGCAAATTCGGACGCGCATCTTTTAATTTCTCAACCGGGAACAAAGTTAAATATAAATGTGTTCTCGAACGTTAACTTTAACTTTTCGTCGGCAATTCATCAGTTTGTTACTTCGTTTAATTTATTCAAAGCCTTTCGCAAATCTTCGGGGTTTGCTTTGCTTATCGCTTCGCTGAAACCGAAAGTAAGTTCGGTTTTCCCCTGTTTTAGCTGTTCAAAAATGGCTTCGACAAAATCACTCACCGGCGGGAGCCGCGTCGTGTATTCCTTTTCCGCCGAGGTCTGTGTTGAGCGCGGGCGGAATCATTTCTATAACCTCTATGTTTTTCGATTTCAACAACTGACGCGCGGAAAGCGTGAACGAATGAAAGAAGGCTTTGGTCGCCGAGTAAACCGGAACTTTCGTCAGCGGCACGAACGACAATAGCGTGATTTGCGCTACTTTGTTCAACTGTTCATATTTATCGTCTGTTTCCATTTCTTTTTATATTGCTCTCTTCAAATAGTTTAGCCGTCTTTCGTGAATATACGCCTCTTCGATTAGTTAATCAATAAAACGGGTTCAAAATAAAAAGGACGAAGCCGAAAATGAATTATCAGCGATTAAGGTAAAGGATGAAGATTGAAAAATCCAAGTGGCTAATTAAAGTTTATCAATTTCAATTTGTCTAAACCTCTCTCAAATTGCGAAAATAAAATCAATGAAATTAAACCTAAACGACACCTTTAACAAAGTGCTTCCCGCGGATTCGATTACGAAAAATTACGTTCGCCAAGTGCCGAACGCCTGTTTTTCTCGCGTTACGCCAAAGATTCCGGGCAATCCTTCGCTCGTGCATTATTCGCCGCAGATGCTCGAAGCGGTCGGGTTGACCGAAACGGATGCGAAGGGCGAAGAATTCCTGAAAGTTTTTTCAGGCGCGGCAATTTATCCCGAAACCGAGCCATTTGCGATGTGTTACGGCGGGCATCAGTTCGGCAGTTGGGCGGGACAATTAGGCGATGGCAGAGCGATCAACTTGTTCGAGGTCAAGCACGAAAATCAGCAATGGGCTTTGCAGTTAAAAGGCGCTGGCAAAACGCCGTATTCACGTGGCGCGGACGGGCTTGCCGTGTTGCGTTCTTCGATTCGGGAATACCTTTGCAGCGAAGCGATGTTTCATTTGGGAGTTCCTACGACACGCGCGCTGTCTTTGGTTTTGACGGGCGATCAAGTCTTGCGCGATATGTTTTACAACGGCAATGCCGAATTTGAGAAAGGCGCGGTTCTCTGCCGCGTCGCCCCGAGTTTCGTTCGTTTCGGCAATTTTCAAATCTTGACGGTGCGGCAGGATTTGGAAAATTTGAAGAAACTCACCGATTACACGATTCAAAATTTTTACCCGCATTTGGGCGCGCCGAATAAGGAAACTTACGTCGAATTTTTCCGTGAAGTCACCGAAAAAACGCTCGATTTGATGATTCACTGGGAACGAGTCGGCTTTGTTCACGGCGTGATGAACACCGATAATATGTCCATTTTAGGTTTAACGATTGATTACGGTCCTTACGGCTGGCTCGAAGATTACGACCCGAACTGGACGCCGAACACGACCGACGCGGGACAAAAACGCTATCGCTACGGCAATCAATCCGCCGTCGGACTCTGGAACCTGCTCCAACTCGGCAACGCGCTTTACCCGCTCATCGAAGACGCCGCGCCGCTCGAAGAAATTCTGGACAAATACCAAACCGACTATTTGCCGAAGCACGTTCGAATGATGTCCGATAAATTGGGTTTGAAAAATGTCGGCGAAACAGATTTCATCATCAAACTCGAAAAACTCCTTTACCAGAGCGAAATGGATATGACTTTGTTTTTCCGCCGACTCGACCAAGTTGACGAAAACAATCCGAACGCATTTTGGACGAAACTCGAAGAATCGAGTTATTCAGCCGACCTCGAAAAATTCAAACCGCAATGGACTGATTTTCTGGCAAACTACGCCGCAATTATCATTGCCGAAACCGGCGACAAAATCGAAAGAACCGCGGCGATGAACCGCGTCAATCCGAAATATGTTTTGCGAAATTATATGGCGCAATTAGCGATTGACGCGGCGGACGAAGGCGATTATTCAATCGTTGACGAACTATTTAATCTGCTCCTCAAACCATACGACGAACAACCCGAATCTGAAAAATGGTTCGCAAGACGCCCCGATTGGGCAAAGGAAAAAGCCGGCTGCTCGATGCTTTCGTGCAGCTCGTAAAGCGTTGATTTTCAAAAAAAGGGACAAAGCCGAACTCCGTCCCTTTTTATTTTTCAGCCGCGAAAAGATCCGACGCGGCATTTTCAAACGTCAATCAATTCCAATGTTCTCTGGTCTTTCGTTCCGTTAAAATACTTGTCTAAAACTCTTTGAAAAACCGGATGCGCGTTTTCCAGCGACCCGAACAATGTCATACAGGATTTCAGTTTCACGTCATCAGGGCTGCCGAATATCTGATTCGCCGTTTTGCCCTCGATTTCCAGCAATGCTTCAGAAATTCTCACGAGCCTCGCGCCCAAAACCGGATGCGCCAGATAAAGTTCGGCTTCCGCGCTGGTTTTGACGGCGTAGAATCTGGAAGTTTCGCTCGAGCCCAAACCCGCGATTTGCGGGAAAATATACCACATCCAATGACTTTGTTTTCTGCCGCGTTTAATTTCCGCCAAAGCACGCTCAAAATCATTTTCCTGCGCGTCTAAAAAACGTTTTAAGTCATTCATTTTTTTAATCATTTGTCCTAAACAGATTATTGCAGGTAATTTGAAATAAAAAGTTCTTTGCCTTTTTGGTCTGAGTCTTTTGTGACGTTTCTCATTCCGTAAACTAATTCCCAGGGGGTAATTTTGGCGAAAGAAAACAACTCTCTGACGTAATCGCTGTCATCGTAAGTGATAAGCCATTTGTGTTTGCAGTTTTTCATCATGTCGGCAAATTTTTCGTGGTCAAATGATTTATGCAGATTACCGTTTTTGCCATATAACGCGGATTTTTTCGCCGAATAGTATGGCGGGTCGAGAAAAAGAAATACATTTTCGCCCGCGCGTTTTACTAATTCTTCGTAATTGAAATTCGTAATAGTTGTGCCGTTGATGACGTTTGCAAATTCATTGAGCCGTTTGATACTGCTTTCCGTAAATCTTCCAGTAAACGCGCCTTCGCTGAAACCGCCGCTCAAACTCGTGCCTGAAAATGTGATGCGGTTGTAGATAAAAAAAGCGGCGGCTCTTTCCAAATCGTTGAAGCCGTCTAAATTTTCATTCAAAAATTTATGCAATTCTTTCCCGATTGGAAATTGATTGCGCCATTCGTAAATTTTTTCTACAAGTGAATCAACGTCTTTCTGAGTCATCTCCCAAAACTTGAAAAGCTCAAAATAAAGGTCGTTCACCCAGAATTTCTTGTTCGGAAAGCGCTGTTTAGCATAAATAAAAACCGAACCGCCCCCCAAAAACGGTTCTCTGAATTCGTCGAATTCGGGAATCAGCGCGGAGATGATTTTCACCGACCTGCTTTTTCCTCCGGGATAACGTAACGGGCTTTTTATCATTATGAAAAATTCACTTGAACGATAAATTTGTTCTGATTCGCTTCGGCAATAACGGTTTCAATCAGCAGTTTTTGAGACGCTGAAAAGTTGTTTTCGGCGAAAAAAGCGTTGATTTCGTTTGCATCGCTGGCGGAACTAATCGCGCCTTTGAGTTTTGACGATGTCAGACATAAAATCGCTTCGCTTTTTGTCGCTTTTTCATTAATGGCAACTTCGGAAAGATTAGAATACAAAATCATCTTCAACAAACCGTCTTTGATGTCGCCTTTGCTCGGCAGAACGGCATTTTTAGTATGTTTTCCTTCTATCAAACTTACCTTATCATCAGTCAATAAAATCTCATCAACCGTTAGAAAATATTGTCCGCCCAAGTAATTGCTGATGGTAATTTTCGCCTTTGAAAGCGTTGCCAGACTTTCCTTTGGCTGAAACGTGACGAATTCTCTCAACTGCGCTTTTTCGGCTTTTCCTCTCGAAAACGCCATAAACAAAGAAACGTCTTTGCCTATTTTGTCTTTGAAATTGTCTAATCCGTTCGGGTTATGAAGTTTCACGCCCGTTGATTTTTCAATTTTCGCGTAAGAAGATTTTACTTTCTCAATGATGTCGTGAAGATTCGTGTTCAACTCATTCAAATTCCAGTGCAGCGCCGAGCTATGATATTGTTCGATTTCCTTGATTTTTGAAAGCACATATCCGTTATCAAACCGCTGATTTGTTATTTTCTGCCCTTTCTTTTCAGCTTTGTCGTAAAAGCCGAAAATCACAAAAACGTCCAGCAAAGACATCAAAGAAACCGTGTCCCATTGAATAAAATCCCGGTCGCCTTTCGCGCCTTCATCTTTGACAACGGGGATGACCGTAATCTTTTTCGAGACATTCAAAGTATTAAAAACCCGCTCAAACGGATAAGAGCGCGTCCTTTTCGGCGAAATCCATTTTGAAACGGCAAAAGAATAATTATTGTCGGCAAGCAAACAGGCAGACGGCGCATCATTGATGTCAAAATTTTCGATGTCAATCTCTTTCAAGTCGTCAGCAAGGAGAATTTTGTATTTTATGCCTGTTATTTTTCCAACTATATTCACTCTTAATTTTTAGCCGCGAGCAGACACGAAATTGCACGAAAACATAAATTTTATGCTGTGGTTGTTTGTGCTTTTTCTTTAGGCATTTCGTCCCAAGTTCTGCCTTCAAGTAATCGTCCGGTTTTCTTTTTATTTGTGCCACCCCATTGTTTGAAGAAAAACGCGACGTTTTGATTTTGACATTGGTGGCGAATTTCAGTTACCCATTCTTCTAAAATCGGACGTGCGCCGTAGCCGCTTTCACCGCCGACAATCGCCCAATCCATTTCACTCAAATTAAGATTCTTCAATGCTCCGAGCAAGGGTTCTAAAGATAAAAACTTAATTGCCGCGCCGGTTCGTCGCAAGTTATCAATTCGGTAATCGTATTTTTGGCTTTCGACCGAAACGCCCATCCAGATATTCGGTGACCACTCAAGAAACGGACTTAACTCCGCCAAACGGCTCGAACGCTTGGTTAGAACTTGAAAACGATGCCAGTGAGCGCGTTTCATCACGTCAAAAACTTGTTGAATATATTCGAGCGGCACATTTTTATGAAACAAATCGCTCATCGAATTCACAAAAATTGTTTGCGGTTTTTTCCAGCTAAGCGGAAGTTCCAGCATTTGCGGTTGTAAGGTGAGCCTAAAGCCGTTTTTATAATTTGCCTGCCCCATCGCTTTTAACCTTTTAGCTAATCTTTCGGCGTAGCAATTTTTACAGCCAGGACTGATTTTGTTACAGCCCGTAACTGGATTCCAAGTTGATTCCGTCCATTCGATTGATGATTTTGTAGCCATTATTTGGAATAAAATAAAATTTCGTCGTCGTTGATTCTCTTTTTACCGTGCGCGGCTTTTAATTTTTCGTCGTCAAGAAAATCTTTAACGACAGCATTGTAATCTTTAGTATGAAATTGAGCGAAATAAGCGAAAATCAGATGACTTTTGATTTGTTTTCTTGTTGTTTGCTGATTATTTTGAAGAAACTGTTCTGTCAAAATATGCAGTTTTTGGCGACGTTTTTCTTGCTCGCCCGCCGATGATGCAAAAAGCGGAAAATGCATAGTTGAATGTTCTTCTTCCAAAGAATTTTCTTCTTCAAACATAAAATCATTCATTAAAATCACTCCGTCATTATGACGAGTGCAGTAAATCATATGGTATTTTGCCGCTTTTTCCAGTGCCTCTCGAATTGGGTAAGCAACAACAGCATATCCGAATTTTCTCAAATTATTTATATAAATTGAGAGCAGAAAATTCTGTCTTTGTTCGGTTGTCAAATTTTTATTCTGATATGTTTGCATCCATTCGTCGCTACCGATAATATCTGAAACATTCTGAGTATTTTTAGGAATTGATTTAACGGTTTTGGGATTATCGCTTTTCGATTGACTTGCATCAGCTATACGTTGCAATCCGTCCGTATCGAAATTAATAAATAGCTCGGTGGCTTGTTGCGTTCGTTGCAAAATCGGTTGCAAATGTGAAAAGTGAACTGCCGTTGGTCCGAACGGGTCAACAAAGAAAAATGCCGGCGCGTTTCGTATTTCCGAAAGTATGTGAGGAATTGCATCAATAAACTTTTCATTAAAGTTTTTGACAGTTCCTTTGTTTACCCAATCTTGCGTTATATATTCCAGCGAAGAAAAATTTTTGTTATTTGGTTCAATGTTAATTAACTTCAAAGTTACAGGATTCTGCCATTTTGAACATTCATCTGAAAGTTGCGCCAACATTAAAGGAGAACCAATGCTTCCGTCATCATATTTAGCCGCGCCCGCAAAACCGTCTATACAATAAATTTCTCTGTTTTGCGTAATCGTTGCCACTTTAGCGGAAAACGGCTTTAAATACTTGCCAAGAATCCGATGTTTGCGTTTAGACCAAGGCTTTAGGTAATTAAAAAATGTTTCCTTTTCCATGGAATTGAATAGGTGAAACAGACAACAACGTATGAAACAAAATTATTAATAACACATAGCTGTAGAAATATAAAGAAGTAAATTAAAATGAGAAAGGATGAAGCCGAAACTTCATCCTTCATCATTCCTAATTCATCCTTCGCATCTTACGCCGAATAGCCTTTCGCGCCGTCGCTCGTTGTAGAGATTTTCGGTTTTCACAACGTCTAATCCGGCAATATATTCGTCGGTATCGTTTGTTTCTTTTTAATTTTTATACGAAATTCTTTAGAGCGTATAATCCTCTGAAATCTTATATGTCAATGGCATTTTGAATTCTGTAAACTTTATCGGCTTCAAATTTTTTAGACGAAAAGATTCTTTCTTTACATTCTTTTCGTCGTCAATATAATACGAAGTCTTGTGAAATTCGCCGGTGCTGAGATTAATATCATTTTCTGAATAATTTCCTCCGTGAATACCACTAATAGTTGCGCCGATTAAATAAAAATCACCTTTTTGGAAACGAAACTTGTATGTCGGGTAATCGTGAAATAAATCATAGTGAAGACTGAAAACCCCGTTTCTTATTTTCAAATCGGGAAACACTTCCGGTCGCATATCTTCATTATCACGAAACAAAAAGGTATTATGCTGTAATTTCAAATTGTATATGCCATTAGCAGTTTTGAAGAAAATAAGGAGAATTCTGGGTTTTGTTCCAACAGCAGGATAATAAGGTCTGTTCTCCGCAACAGGTTTTTTATACTCTAAAACTGCAACCAAATCATTGAGCTTATCGCCGTTTAAGTCGCCTTTTGTATAATTCAAAAGAGTCCAATCAGTTGGCGCAATTTCATTAACTGTTTTATACGATTTCCTAAACTCTGGATATGTGAAAGATTGTCCGAACAACGTGCCCGTAAAAAGCAAATACATAGCAACAAAAACAGTCTTCATAAAAATTTTCCTAAATCAAAACTCCAATTCATAATAGAAAATTTAAGTTTTAAAGTCACTAAAAAGGACGAAGCCGAATCTTCTTCCTTTCAATCCGATTGATTATAAATAATTAGAATTTTACGCGATTATCAAACTTACTTTTCTGCCGAGACCTTCTTCAAAGATTCGGTAAAGCGTCGAAAGTTGAATGTCGCATTTGCCGTTTTCGAGCCGCGAAATATAGCTTTTTTTCGTGCCGACTTTTTCCGCAAGCTGCTGCTGCGTCAGTTTGGCTTCGCGCCGTGCTTCTTTCAGTATTTCGCTGATGACGAAATACTGCGCTTTCAGTTCAAACTCGTCGCGCTTTTTCGTTCCGATTTTTCCGTATTGAACGTCTAAAATCTCGTCAAAATTTTTAGCGATTCTGATGCCTTCTTTCTTATTCATCTTGCTCCTTTTTTCGAGGCGAAATATTCCGCTTTTAGCTGTTCCGCTAATTCGATTTCTTTCTTCGGCGTTCTCTGCGTTTTCTTCTGAAATGCGTTGAACAAAACGACCACATTGCCTTTGTCGAAACAACAGAATATGCGGTAGATATTGCTCCCGACTTCAATTCTGATTTCAAACAATCCGTCTGTGCCTTCGATATGTTTCAGAAACTTTTCCGAAACCTTTTCCACCGTTTTGATAAGCCGAAAGACGTAGCCGATTTTCTCTTTCACGCTATCATTAAGCGATAGATAAAATTTCTGAAAGTAATGCCCGTGAAATATGATTTGCCTCTCTTCTTTCACAAACTAAAAGATAACTTAAAAGTTATCAGCTCACAAGTCATTTTAAAATTAATAAAAAAGGATGAAGCCGAAACTTCATCCTTCCGTCTTTCAATTTTAGAATCTGATTAACCTTTTGCACCGTCTTCGATTGATTTGATTGTTCCTTTTAATGAATTTCTCGCGCTGATTTGCATAATGTTTTTATTATCACGCCAACGGAACGCTCGCCGACCCGTTCGGACCCGACCCGTTTCCGCTATACAGATATTTGGGCGGGACCGAAGCGCTACCGCCGGGACTGACCGAAAATACGTTTACGTCAACATCCGATATTTTAATCGGCGCGCCGTTATCACAAAGCCGCAGCCGATTGACCCGCTTATCGAAACGCCGGTTGTTATTCAATATAATTTTACGTTCGAACGCAGTTTCTTTAAAGATTACGTTCTGGGCGTCAGCTATGTCGGCAATCGCGGTAGAAAACTTTACGTGCAGGAACAGATTAATCCTTCGCTCGGAACGGTTCTGCCTGTATCTTTGAGAATACAAGGTGGCACGGTTCCTGTCGCCTCAACGTCGAATGCCGCGTCGCGCCGTGATAATGCGGACGTTCCATTATCACTAGCCCAATTAACCACAAAGGGCAGGTCGAGATTTGACGCGTTTGAAGTGAATTTTCAAAAGCGTTTTAGTGATGACGGATTAACTTTTCAGCTCGCCTACACTCTGTCGAAATCAATGACCGACGCTGATACGCAGCGCGGCGGAATTGATATTCTCGACCAGGATGCGGGTTGGGGAAAATCGGCGGACGACCATCCGCACCGGCTGGTCGGCAGTTTTATTTACGAATTGCCGTTTTTCAAAAATACGAAAGGCTTTGCAAATCGCCTGCTTGACGGCTGGAATGTCGGCGCTATCTACACGTATCAATCGGGCGATGTTTTCAGCGTTCTTAATCCGATTAATACGGTCGGAACCGGCGGCATCGTTAGTTATGCCGACCTCGGTCAGTCTTATACACAACTCGACCCGAGAACGAATAATCTTCGCGCTTTCAACGCCAGTGCGTTCGCAATTGCCGATTGCCGCGTGTTAAATACAGCGGGAACTCCGGTCTCAAGTCAGAATTTCAATCGGTGTATCAATGCCGACGGGACAAAAGGAAGACGCGGAACGTCGGGTCGAAATCAATTTCGACTTAACAATCCGACAAATAATTGGGATGCAGTTTTAGGCAAAACCACTCGATTATTCAACGAAAGAAATACTCTTGAATTGCGGCTCGAAGCATTTAATTTGTTTAATAGAACGCAATTTAGAGGAGCGGCAAACAGCGGCGGGATTGACTTGAATCTCACCACCGCCGGCAATCCAAATTTCGGAACTTATACTTCCGCCTATCAAACTCGTGTTATCCAATTGGGCGCGCGCTTTAGCTTTTAAGACGGAGTAATGATTTAAGAAAGTTGGTAGTTTTATTTCAGGATGTTTCTCACAGGAGAATCATTCTTTTTTGTATACGAATTTTTCATTAAGCCACTTTGTTTTTGTGCTCATAACAAAAAAGGTTGAGGCTGGCTTCTTTTAGTTTCAAAATTAATCATTATCTTGGAAAAGACTTTTACTCGGTTAAAAGCGAAAGCAGTTTTTCCTGGCAAGTGCGACTCGCGTTGAGTTTTGCGCCGGTGTGCAACACGATTAAATAGTCGCCGTTAAAAAGCGGGTGAAGCGTTTTGATGCGCTCAACCCGAACAATTGTCGAGCGATGAACGCGCGCGAATTTTTCCGGGTCGAGTTTTTGTTCGAGATGGCTCAAGCGCTCGCGGATTAAATGCGTTTCGCGCCCGACGTGAAGTTCAACATAATTTCCGGCGGCGCCAATCCAGTCAATTTCGTCGGTTTGCAGAATGAAAGTGTGCGACGCATTTTTCACTGCGAGACGTTTCAGATATTTCGGCGGCGCTGCGGCGCTTCTGACTTCTTCGAGAACGCGGCGCAACCGCTCATCCAGTTCGCCCGAATCTTTCAGTTTGATTTCTCGTTTAGCGCGCGCGACGGCTCTGGTTATGCGCTCTTCGTCGAACGGTTTCAAAAGATAATCGGTTGCGTTGGCATCAAAGGCTTTAAGCGCGAATTCATCGAAAGCAGTTACGAAAACGACCGCGGGCATTTGTTGAACGCCGATTTTTTCAATTACGCCGAAGCCGTCAACACCCGGCATCTGCACCTCGAGAAACACCAAATCGGGTTTCTCATTGTTAATCGCTTTAATCGCTTCGCGCCCGTTAACGCATTCGCCGACGATTTCGATTTCCGCGTCGGCAGCCAAATACTGCCTGATATGCTCCCGCGCCAGTCGCATATCGTCAACGATTAAGGTTTTGATTTTCATATTAGATTTCTTCCGTGCTTTCCCGAAAAGGTATTTTCATTTTCACCGCAACTCCGCCGTTCGTCGATTCGGTTAAAACGAATTCGTGCGCGTCGCCGTATAAATATCGCAATCTGGTGCGCGTGTTGGTTAAACCGATGCCGTTTTTTCCCGCGTCCGCATAACCGTCGGAAGACAAACCCAAACCGTTATCGGATAAAACAAAGGCGAGCATATCGTTTTTGTTGATTCGAGTAACCGACGAAAAACTCGTTTTGATTGTATTTGTCCTCGCCAGTTTGAGCGAAAACGCCTATGCTCGACGCTATCGCCAAACAAAATGCCATTATTAATTTATTCATAATTACTTTTACTCCTAAAATTTATTACTAACTCAGAAAAGCGCGCGGTATTTTTAGTTTTGAAAAATGAGTGAATGCGCGCGTGGAGTTATCCGGCAGATAGTAAGTTAATAATGAACAAAGGTTTTTATTTTTGTGACGAAGCGTTGTATGGGGTGACCAGCCGTTGCTCACGAACGATGAATTAGAGATTTGGGAACGATAGTTTATTGTAATTTTGTGATTTGACCGTTTCAAAATGCTTCACACCACCAAATTTTGCTTGTATTTATCCGACTCAAGTTTTAAGATTGTTGTACACGCCTGACACTTCCAAGCCGAAAATTTTTTATGAATTTTTCAGATGAGTCGTAGTTTGTCGCTTTATATCGGAGTTCGCCATTTTCTATTGATAGCGAAAAGCTAAAAACTAGTGAACTATACTGAGCGAAGGTGCGTCTAAGAGTTCAAAGAATTTAATTTAAGTAGAAAAATTCGTTAGATACGAACGAATTAGAGGGGAATTTACAAATGCGCAGGTTAAAGTTTTTTACAATTTTGGGAATACTTGTTTTGCTTTCCGGTTTAGCGGTTTTGGCAACAACTCCGTCGCCTTTGACAATTAGATTGCAGCCGTATATATCTGGATTGAGTTCGCCGCTGCTTTTGACAAATGCTCGAGACGGCTCAAAACGCGTGTTCGTTGTCCAACAGTACGGCATTATCAAAGTCGTTGCGCCCGGCTCAAACACTGCTTCAGATTTCTTGAACATCAGCTCAAAAATAGTCGCAGGCGGCGAGCGAGGCTTGCTTGGTTTGGCTTTTCACCCGCAGTTTGCGACAAACGGTTATTTCTTTGTCAACTACACTCGCATCGGTGATGGCGCAACCGTCATCGCTCGCTACAAAGCAACCGACAACAACACAATCGGCGACCCGAACTCCGAGCGAGTAATTCTGGTTATTCCGCAACCGTTTGCCAATCACAATGGCGGAATGATTGAGTTTCGTCAAGATGGCGGTGTTTATAATTTGTATATTGGAATGGGCGATGGCGGCGGCGGTAACGATCCCGACAATCGCGCGCAAAACATCAACGAACTGCTAGGTAAATTCTTGCGCATCACGCCTGATATATCTGGCAACGACGCCAATGCGCCGTATACGATTCCGTCTGACAATCCTTTTGTCGGCGCGAGCGGCGCAGACGAGATTTATGCTGTCGGCGTAAGAAATCCGTTTCGCTGGTCGTTCGACCGAGGAACGGGACAATTGTGGGCGGGCGATGTCGGACAAGGCGCCAGAGAAGAAGTAGATATTATTACAAAAGGCGGAAACTACGGCTGGCGCGTGTATGAAGGAACACAATGCACGAACCTCGACCCGAATCTATGCAATCCGAATAACTTCGTTATGCCGATTCTCGAATACGGACATACATCGGGACGCTGTTCAATAACAGGCGGTTATGTTTATCGCGGAACACAGGGAGCGCTACCGAATGGCGTATATATCTACGGCGATTACTGCACGGGTGAAATCTGGATGTGGCAGAACAATCAGCAAATACTGCTGCAAGACACGGCGCTGAACATTTCCTCGTTCGGTGAAGATGAAGACGGAGAATTGTATGTCGTCGGGCTTCGCGGAACGGTCGATAAAATCGTGCGTGCCAGAGCGAATGCCGATTTTGACGGCGATTTGAAAACGGATTTGTCCGTGTTTCGTCCGACTACCGACCGCTCTTTTTGGTATATTCTCAATAGCTCCGACAACTCGTTTCGCGCTGAACAGTTCGGCTCGAACGGCGACATACCGACGCCTGAGGATTTCGACGGCGATAACATTACCGACATTTCCGTTTTTCGACCGGCAAACGGTTTCTGGTATCGGCTAAACAGCAGCAACAATACTTTCAGCTCAATTCAATTCGGCGCGAGCGGCGATGTTCCGGTCGCCGGTGATTATGACGGCGACGCCCGAGCCGACTTTGTGGTTTTCCGCCCGACAAACGGCGTTTGGTATCGCTTAAACAGCAGTAATAATTCGTTTTCCGCCGTCCAATTCGGTTCGAGCGGCGACATACCGACGGCGGGCGACTTTGACGGCGACGGCAAATACGATATAGCCGTCTGGCGACCGTCAAACGGCGTTTGGTATCGTTTCAACAGCAGTAGCGGTAGTTTTGTTGCCGTTCAATTTGGCGCAAACGGCGACACGCCCGCGCAGGGTGATTTCGATGGCGACGGACGCAGCGACCAAGCCGTCTTTCGCGATCAAAACGGTTATTGGTATATTTTGAGAAGCTCAAACAATAGTTTTCAGGCTGTCCAATTCGGCGCGAACGGAGATGTTCCGGCAGTCGGCGATTACGATAGCGACGGACGCGAAGACATTGCGGTTTTTCGTCCGTCGAGCGGAAACTGGTATATTTTGCGAAGTTCAAACAACGGATTTCAGTCGGCGCAGTTTGGTGCAAACGGCGATTTACCGATTCCGACTTATGACAAACCGTAGATAATGATGAATTAAAGAAATCGCCTTACATTCATCGTTCATCATTCCTAATTCATCGTTTCCTTAAACGGCGCGAGCGACGGTTAATACACACACCTTCGCCGCGCCTTTTTCTTTTAATACTTTGGCGCAGTTTGAAACCGTTGCGCCGGAAGTGAAAACATCGTCAATGAGCAGGATATTTTTGCCGGCAATCAAGTTTGGGCGTGCTACTTCGAAAGCGTTTTCGACAGTTTTTTCGCGCGCCCTTGTGTCCATCGCGGCGCGGTGCATCGGCGTGTGAACTGTGCGGACAAGACTTCGTTCGTCAAACGACAAATTTGTCTTTTTTGATAAAATTTCTCCTAAAACAGCAGCTTGGTTGAACCCACGTTCGAGTCGGCGTTTTTTCGAGAGCGGAACGGGAATTATCAAAGTTGAATCTTGGAAGTCGGAAGTTTGAAAGCAAGACAGAAAAAGTTTTTGCAGACGTTTTGCAACAAAAGCTTCGCGTTTAAGGTTAATAACCGAAACGGCTAGCGCGTTTTCGTAAATACCGACGGCGCGTGCCGCGTCATAAAAATGTTCGTTGCAGCGATGGCAAAAAGTTTCGAAATCGCTTGATTTTGCCTGCAGAAATCTTCCGCATTTTTTACACAAAGTTTCCGCATCGGAAAAAATGCAGGTTTTTTTCCAGCAAGAACCACACACGATGCCGTCCGAAAAATTCTCCACGCTGTTTTCGCAAATTTGACAAGTTTGAGGATAGGCGACGCTCAGCAGCGAGCCGTAAATTTTGGATAACATAGAAACCGACAGCTAAAAAGTAATAGGTGATAAGTAGAGACAAAGAACAATTCCTCCACTTATCACCCATTAGTTTTCACCTACTTATTAATCTTCGTCGAGCAAGCCCTGTTCGAGAAGTTCCTGACAATTCAGGCAGTAGCGCGCCCAGGGAACGGCGGCGAGACGCTTTGGATTTATTGGTTTTTCACAATTTTGGCAATCGCCGAACTCTTCATCCCCGATTCGTTCGAGCGCTTCGTTTATCAAAATAAGCTGTCGGCTTTCGTTTTCCGAAACCGCCAGCATCACATTTTTTGAATAATTTCTAACCGCTAAATCTACCGGGTCAGGCGTTTCGGAATCGTCAACCGAAAGGTCGTTGCCTTGCAATTTTGCAACAAGAAGGTCGCGCTCGGCGAGCAGTCTTTCTTTGATTTGTTTAGTTTTCAATTCACTCATTTTTGATACGGAAACCCCTTAATTATAGTATATGAACGATAAAGCTGTTCAAGCAGAACGACGCGCGCCATTTCGTGCGTAAAAGTAAAACCGGACAAAGATAAATTAAAATCGGCTCGTTCGACAACTTCGCGGGAAACTCCCTGCGCACCGCCGATGACAAAAGCGATTTCCTTAAACCCTCGATTTTGCCACTTTTCTACTTCTTTAGCCAGTTCGTGAGAAGAAACCGGGCGCCCGGCAACGTTCAGTAAACACACGAAGTTGCTTTGATTCAGGTTTTCCAAAATACGTTTGCCTTCAATTTCAATGCTTTCGTGCGGCGCACTGTCCTTAACTTCTGTTATTTCATATTTTACAAAATGCGAAAGCCGCGCCTGATATTCTTCCTGCAAAGCGCGCCAATTTTTATCTTTTGTTTTGCCGACCCAAACAAAACGAAAATGCATCAATAATAAACGGTCGTCCTTTTATTTGAGAAATCGTGTTTGCCGACAACTTCCAAAATCTTAGCGGCAATTTTCCCGCCGCCTCTACTCGAAGGCTCAATTTCATTAGCGTAATCGCTTTTTTCATTGCAAATCAAACGCAAATCCAAAATCGGAACACCTGCTAAAACCGCTTGTTTGATAATTATATCGTTAAAAGCGCTCAAAGCTGCCGTCGCAATTTTTTGAAACGCAAGTTCTGAAAAATTCGGGTAATAAACGGTGCAGACTGTCGTCGACAAATTATAATTTAGAGCCGCTTCGAGCATTTTCCGGTAATTAATTTCAAATTCACCGATGCGATTCGATAGAATTTCAAACACTTCCGCTGCCGAATTTACTTTCATTCCCAAAATGTCCGCATTTTTGATGGCGTTGTTTCCGCCTGCGCTGACGACTAGATGAGTCGCATCTCGGGGAATTTCAAGAAGTTGTCTGCCGACATCTTCGACCAGATTCCCGTCGACGGCTTTGAGTGTCGCCTGCCAATTTTGCGGAATCATTTCGTGCAAAAGCGTAATAACATCCGGCATACCGCGAACGTAAGCGATGTTGTCAAAAATCGAATCACCGAGTAAAACAATATGCGCCATAAAAATTCGGTTAAATGTTTTCCGGTAGTTCGACTTTTTTCGCATCGCGCCACAATCTTTCCAAATCGTAAAATTCACGCGCGTCTTTCTCGAAAATATGAACGATAAAATCGCCGTAGTCGAGAAGAATCCATTCGCCCGTGCGATAACCTTCAAGGCGAATCGGACGCGAATTCAACTGTTTTTTCAATTCTTCGTTGATTCCGTCGGAAATCGCCTGCACCTGCCGCACGTTTGCGCCGCTGCAGATTATAAAAAACTCCGTAAAACTCGCTATTTCGCGCAAATCAAGAGCAGTTATACCAAACGCTTTTTTCTCGCTCGCGCTGGCAATCGCAAGTTTTACGGTTTCGTCTAAATCTGTAAAAGGTGTTTTTGTTTCAACAAGTTCGACCGATTTTAAATTCTCTCTCTGTAAAGATTTTTCCTGTGCTTCTTCCATAATTTCTTATAGCATTTAACATTTATTACCTAAAAGAACTGTTACTGATAAATGTTAAATGTAAATCTCGTATTTTTCGATGTATTTTGCAACCGTCTGCGGCACAAACTTGCGCCAAATTCTCTCGCTCGCGCGAATTTGTTGACGAATTTTCGATGCTGAAACGTCCAAATTTACGGCGTCAGTAATATATATTCGCAAATCGTCGCCGGCAAATTGTAAGAATTCTTCATTCTGGCTGCTATTTCTTAAATCGAGGATTCTCTGACGAATCTCCGGCGTTACGTGCGAAAACTCGATTTCGTAACCGGGACGAGTTATAACGATGATATTGACGAGCGTCAAAACCGTTTCCCATTCGCGCCAGGTCGTGATTTCGTCCCACGAATCCGCGCCCATTACAAAAAAAATTTGCGTCTCTGTTAATTCATTTTTCAGTCTGGTTAAAGTTTCTACCGTGTAAGGTCGTTCGGGAACATCGAGTTCCATTGTCGAAACGCGAATTTTCGGCTCGTCGCTTGTCGCCAAACAAAGCATCGCGTAACGATGATAAGCGGAAGTCGGATTTTTATTTTTCTTATGCGGCGCGCGAAAAGCGGGAACGAAAACGAATCGACCGAGCGCGAAAAGTTCGGTCAGTTTTTCGGCAATCTGAAGATGTCCGTTGTGCGGCGGGTCAAAACTGCCGCCGTAAAATGCAATTCGCTTCATTATTCTTCATAACTGACATCGATTTGTTCCTGCGCTTTTTGCTCGGCGATTTCGTTTAATTTTTGCGCAACCGCGAAGACTAACTCTTTCGTTCCTTGATTGGTAACAGCCGAAATTTGAAGAAATGGTTTGTTGTCTTCTTCGGCTTTCCGGCGCAGATTTTCCAATCTTTCCGGCTCATCCAAAGCGTCGAGTTTGGTTGCGACGACAATCTGTGGACGGACGGCTAAATCTCGATTGTAATTTGCTAATTCGTGATTGATAATTTCGTAATCTTCGACCGGATTTCTATTTGACAAAGAAGAAACGTCAACCAGATGCAAAATCAATTTCGTGCGCTCGACGTGGCGCAAAAATCGGTCGCCCAAACCAGCGCCTTCGGAGGCGCCCTCAATAAGTCCTGGAATGTCTGCAACGACAAAAGTTTTGTAATCGCCTAAATCAACTACACCCAGATTCGGCTCTAAAGTCGTGAACGGATAATCGGCAATCTTCGGTTTCGCGGCGGAGATAACACTGATTAAAGTTGATTTTCCGGCGTTTGGAAAACCGACGAGTCCAACGTCTGCAATGAGTTTTAACTCCAATTGCAGTTCGCGCTCGCCGCCCGATCTGCCCGTGTAATGGTAATGCGGCGCGCGTTTTGTCGGCGTCGCAAAATGTTGATTTCCCCAACCGCCTTTGCCGCCTTTTCCAGCCAGAAACCGCTGTCCGCTCTCGGTAAAATCGAAAAGCAAGTCTTCGGATTCAACGTCAAAAACCTGTGTGCCGACTGGAACTTTTATCAGGGCGTCCGCGCCGTCTTTGCCGTGGCGGTTCGAACCTTCTCCGTGTCTGCCGCGTTCTGCTCGGTGTTCGGGATTGTAGCGAAGATGAAGCAGCGTGTTTAAGCCTTCGTCCGCTTCCATCCAAACATCACCGCCTTTACCGCCGTCACCGCCCGAAGGTCCGCCGCGTGGCACAAATTTCTCGCGCCGAAAAGCTGTTACGCCGTCGCCGCCGCTGCCGGCTTTAACTTGAATTTTTACGCGGTCAATAAACATCGGTTATTTTCAATCTTAGATTTGCGATTTTCAAATCGCAACCAAAATTATAAAAATTAACAAAATAAAAAACGCGCTCGCCAAACTTTATTAGCGAGTCGCGCTTTTTATCTTTAAAACTTTGCGAACTGAACAAATCGCAACTCGCAAATTGAAAATCGAAAATTCTAAGCGGCTAGTTCCGCCGTTTGCGTCTGCGGCAATTCCGCCGCGCCTTCAGCGTAAACGCTAATGAATTTACCTTTTGTGCCTTTGTTTTCAAATTTGACGAAACCGTCAATCAGCGAAAATAATGTATCATCTTTGCCGCGTCCGACGTTTTTGCCAGGTTTCCATTTTGTTCCGCGCTGACGCGCCAAAATATTGCCGCCGCGCACTTTTTCGCCGCCGAATTTTTTCAAACCTAACCGTTGCGCGTTAGAATCGCGTCCGTTGCGTGATGAACCTACACCTTTCTTATGAGCCATATTTCAATTTTGGATTTTGGATTTTGGATTTTAGACCGGAAAACCAATCGCAAATCGCAAATCTCGAAATCGCAAATCCTCCAAATTTAATCAATTCTAATTTCGGTATAATTCTGGCGATGACCTTGTTTGCGTTTATATTGTTTGCGCCGTTTCTTTTTAAAGACGATGATTTTGTCGCCGCGCCCATGTCCGATGACTGTTGCGTTAATCGTGCCACCGCCGACTTTTAAGTCTGCGCCTTCGCCGCTCATCAATGTTGCGATTTCGATTATGTCGCCTTGATTCTTTTCTATTGTCGGCACGCGCAGAGTTTGACCTGATTCGACCGCAAACTGCTTTCCGCCTGTTTTGATAATTGCGTAACTCATTTTGTAATTGTCTCCTTCGCTTTCGGTGAAAATCCTCACCAATCGAAAAATGTTGATTATACATAAAATTTGTCGCAAAGGTCAATTTGACCGGAAAGTTTTTCAATCTGCGTTTGTATTTGCGCACAATTTACGTTTTCTCAATCTTTGTTTTGTTTAAAAATTTTAGAGATACAAAAATTTCGTCCCGGTAAAATCGCCGCGTTTCAATCTTGCAGATTCTCCGTCTTCGCGTAAAATAAAAAGTTCGAATGGCAAACACTCCAATCAAACAGTCGGTTCGCGCACTACTTGCGGAAATCGTTGATTATGCGGGACTTTTCCCGCCTTCTCAGCTTCCGATGAATGAAGCGGTTGCTAATTACGCCCGCTATAAAAACAGCAGTTACAGTTGGATGCTCGGACGTTTTGTTGTGCCGGTTGCACGACTCGAAGAATTCGCCGACGAAGCAAAAGTTTTTTTCAAACAAGACGGAAAAGTTTGGAAATTGAGCGTTTTGGCGAGTGAAGACATTTACGAAACGGTTCGTGGAATAAAAGATTTTAATACGTCTTATGCGCCTAATGCAGTTTGCGACGCGCTCGAAGTTAAAGCGAATACGGGCGAATTGATAAAAGAAATTGCCGCGTCAATTCCGTCGCAACTGAAGACATATTTTGAAATTCCGATTGACGAAAGTTTAGCCGATTCGGTTTTGACGCTGGCAACCAGCGGACAGCGAGCCAAGATTCGCACCGGCGGCGTAACCGCGGATGCTTTTCCGACCGCCGAGCAAATCGCGCGTTTTATGCAAACTTGTCTGGCAGCAAACGTGCCGTTTAAGGCAACCGCCGGACTTCATCATCCGCTGCGCTGCACGAAACCTTTGACGTATGAAAAAGACACGCCACGCGCAACGATGCACGGATTTTTAAATGTTTTTCTCGCCGCCGGTTTTCTGCTGCAGGGCTGCAAAATCGGTTTGATAAACGAACTTCTCGGAGATGAATCGGCACAGAATTTTATATTTGACGAAAACAGCATTTCGTGGCGCGAACATTCCTTGAACGTCGCTCAATTAAAAAACCTTCGGACAAAAAACATAATTTCTTTCGGTTCGTGTTCGTTCGACGAGCCGATTGCCGATTTAATTTCATTAAACATCTTAAATTGAACATTTAGTAAGGTTTGACGACAGATATTCTAACGATAAATGGTGAATGATAAATGTAAACGAAACACACGACCCGAACTTGAAAAGCTGGATTGAATCAGCCAACGCGCCCGGCACGGATTTTCCGATTCAGAACTTGCCGTTCTGCGTTTTTACGCGTTCCTGCACGTATGAAAACGTGCGCGTTGGCGTCGCCGTCGGCGATTTTGTTCTCGACATTTATTCGTGTTACGAATGCTGTCTGTTTGATGATGAATCTTTCAAGGTCGCCATCAGCGCAGACAATTATTGTCTTGACCATTCGATAATGCGGAAAAACAAAAATTTGCAAAGCGCGTTTCGCCGCCGCTTAATTGAAATTCTGTCCGAAGACGCCGATGAAGAAACGCAGAAAAACGTCAAGCGAAATTTGATTCCGATGGACGAGGTGCAATTTTATTTGCCCACACATATCGGCGATTACACCGATTTTTACTGCTCGATTTTTCACGCGAGCAATGTCGGCTCGATGTTTCGTCCTGACAATCCTCTTCTTGAAAATTACAAATTCGTCCCAATCGGTTATCACGGACGCGCTTCTTCGATTGTGATTTCGGGAACTGAAATCACGCGCCCGAAAGGTCAAAACCGAAGCGACGCGGAACAGCCGCCCGTTTTCGCCGCGTGCAAAAATCTTGATTATGAAATGGAAGTCGGCTTTTTCGTCGGACAGGGAAATGAACTGGGCGAGCCGGTTTCGATTGACGCGGCGGAAAAACACATTTTCGGTTTGTGTCTCGTCAATGATTGGTCGGCGCGCGACATCCAGGCGTGGGAATATCAGCCGCTCGGTCCGTTTTTGGCAAAGAATTTTGCAACTTCCGTTTCGCCGTTTGTTGTTACGATGGAAGCACTCGCGCCGTTTCGCACGAATGCTTTTGTGCGTGATGAAAATGATCCGAAACCACTTGATTATTTACATTCCGAAGAAAACGAAAAGTTCGGGGGTTTTGACATAAATCTGGAAGTTTATCTGCAAACCGAAAAAATGCGCGACGGGCAACAAGAACCATTTTTGCTTTCGCGCTCGAATACCAAAGATTTGTATTGGACAATCGGGCAAATGCTGACGCATCACGCCTCAAACGGCTGCAACCTCCAAACAGGCGATTTGATGGCGACCGGAACGGTTTCCGGCAACGCAAAAGACGCGCGCGGCTGCCTTTTAGAATTAACCTGGCGCGGTACAGAACCGATTCAGCTTCCGAACGGCGAAACTAGAAGATTTTTAGAAGACGGCGACGAAGTAATTATGAAAGGTTTTTGCGAGCGCGAAGGTTATCGAAGAATTGGTTTCGGGACGTGTCGCGGCGTCGTTCATCCTGCCGAATGATTATTCGTGGCTAAATCTTTTTTATGGCAAAATAGAAGTAATGGATTTTTCGCTCGATAAATTTCACGAAGAATGCGGCGTGTTCGGGATTTTCGGACATGCCGAAGCCTCGACATTGACGCAGCTCGGGCTTTTCGCGCTTCAGCATCGCGGGCAGGAAGCGTGCGGAATTGTGTCGAGCGACGGCGAAACTCTGCATCAGTTTCGCTCGATGGGATTGGTCGCGGACGTTTTGACCGAAGAGGTTTTAAGAAAATTGCGCGGGGTGAGCGCAATCGGACACACGCGCTATTCGACCGCGGGCGCGAACACAATCCGTGAAGTTCAACCGTTCTCGGTTACTTGCCAGCACGGACAAATTGCGATTTGCCATAACGGAAACTTGCCGTTTGCTCCGCAGAAACGAGCTGAACTTGAACGCGAAGGCGCGATTTTTTCTTCGACTTCCGACACGGAAACAATTCTGCATTCGATTGCCAGATGCGAAGCCGAAAACGCAGTCAAAGCAATTCCAAAAGTTCTCAAACAAACCGAAGGCGCGTTCTCGCTTCTTTTTTTGACGCCCAAAGCCCTTGTTGCGGTGCGTGACCCGCGCGGATTTCGTCCGCTGAATTTGGGCAAACTCAAAGATTCGTGGTGCGTCGCAAGCGAGACGTGCGCGTTTGATTTGATTGACGCCGAATACGTGCGCGAAATAAAAACGGGCGAAATGCTGGTGATTGACGAAAACGGTTTGCATTCGTTTTTTCCGTTTGAAGAAAAACCAAAATCGGTCTGCGCTTTCGAGCATGTCTATTTTTCGCGTCCCGATTCGATAATTTTCGGGCGTTCGGTCAGCGATTCACGCCACAGAATGGGCGAGCAATTGGCGATTGAACATCCGGTCGAAGCCGATTTGGTTGTTCCCGTGCCGGATTCGGGCGTGGCAGCGGCAATCGGTTTTGCGGCGCAGTCGGGAATAACTTTCCGGCACGCAATTATTCGCAATCACTACGTCGGGCGCACTTTTATCGAGCCGAGTCAATCAATCCGCTCGTTCGGCGTGCGTTTGAAACTCAATCCGGTTAGGGATTTGATACAAGGCAAGCGCGTCGTTTTGATTGACGATTCGATTGTGCGCGGCACAACGTCGAAAAAAATCGTCCAAATGGTGCGCGAAGCCGGAGCAAAAGAAGTTCATATGCGTATAAGCTGTCCGCCGACGGTTTCGCCCTGTTATTACGGCGTTGACACACCGCGCAAGGCAGATTTAATCGCCGCGCAAATGTCGGTCGCCGAAGTTTGCCGCTATATCGAAGCCGACTCTTTAGGTTATCTCTCGCTCAAAGGAATGCTCGAAGCCATCGGCTTTGAAAATAACTCGGCGTGTGTCGCCTGTTGGAACGGAGATTACCCGACAAAAATTGCGGGCGGCGAGCCGACTATTGACAACAGCTAGTGAAAAGTGAATAACTAAAGGTAAAAAGTTGTTCATTTTTCATTTTTAAACGTTCACTAATTTGGAGGTTATATGGGTTTTATTTTATCGTTTTTATTATTTGCAGTATTCGGTTTTGCACAACAAAGCTGTAATAAAGAATCGGCAACAACAGCAAACAAGCCGGAAATTGCTAAAACCAACACTAATTCAGGCGCGGCGACCGCAACTTCTCCAACTGCTGCCGAAACCGCAGCAGTTCCCGAAGAAGCGCCGCGCATTTCGCTCGAAGATGCGAAAAAGTCTTTCGATGCCGGAGATGTGGTTTTTGTAGATACACGCGCCGAAGTCGCTTACAAAACCGAACACATCAAAGGCGCGCTAAACATTCCGGCGGAGGCTTTTCAAACGCGCTACACGGAAGTTCCCAAAAACAAAAAAATCATCGCATACTGTTCCTGACCGGCTGAACATACCAGCGCCCGTGCGGTGCAGATTTTGAAAGAAAAAGGTGTGGGAAATGCGTTTGCTTTGCTTGGCGGAACGGCAGCTTGGAAAAATGCCGGTTATCCGATGGAGAACAGCCAATAAAAATAAAAAATACCTGAAGAGAGATTTAGCCGCGAATTACACGAATAAAAGAAATAAAATAATTCGTGTAATTCGCGGCTAAATTTTTATCTGCTGATTTCAGTTTTTGTCCTCTATAACCGGACAACTTTGGCTTTACTGCCGTCGCGCAATTCTTCATTCAGAGCATTGCGCGTGTCCACGACGAGCGGCGCAAGTTCCAATACGCGCGGATAATCGACACCAGTGTGTTCGGTGCAGATGATTACGCAGTCGGCTGATTTTATTAAATTGTCGGTCAAATCCGAATTAAAAAGCGGGTCGCCCGCGCCGATTGTATAAGCGTGGTCGAAATGAACTTCCGGCACGAATGGGTCATGATAAACAACCTCCGCGCCCTTCGAGCGAAGTAAATCAATTACCGAAAGCGCGGGCGATTCGCGCATATCGTCAATGTCTTTTTTATAAGCGACGCCTAAAATCAAAACGCGAGCGCCGTTAACCGCTTTTTTCTCCGAGTTTAAAGCGTCGGAGACAAGTTTGACAACGTATTTCGGCATTCCCGAATTAACCTGTTCGGCTAAGGATATAAACTGCGAATCGAAACCGTGCTGGCGCGCTTTCCAGCTTAAATAATGCGGGTCAAGTGGGATGCAATGCCCGCCGATTCCCGGTCCCGGATAAAAAGCCATAAAACCGAAAGGCTTGGTCGCGGCGGCGCGCACCACTTCCCAGGTGTCTATGCCGAGCGCGTTGCAGACCTTTGCCATCTCGTTTGCCATACCGATATTTATTGCGCGAAAAGTGTTTTCCCACAATTTGCAGGCTTCGGCGACGCGTGCTGATGAAACCGAATGAACATTGTCAACAATTTGCGCGTAAAGGTATGAAGCAATTTCAGTTGAATCTTTCGTTACGCCGCCGACGACTTTTGGAATGTTGTGCGTTTGAAACTGCGGATTCCCCGGGTCAACTCTTTCGGGCGAAAAGGCAAGCAGAAAATCTTCGTCGAGTTTCAAACCTGCTTCTTCAATCATCGGTTGTAAAACTTCGTCGGTCGTTCCCGGATAAGTGGTTGATTCTAAAATAACGAGCTGTCCGCGCCGAGCGTATTTTTTGATTTGCTCGCCTGCCGCCAGAATATAAGACATATCCGGGTCTTTCGTTTTTCTAAGCGGTGTTGGAACACAAATAATCACGACATCGCATTTTTCGAGTTCCGAAAAATCAGTCGTTGCGTGAAATCGTCCGCCGTCGAGACACTTTTGAACGTTTTCTGAAGAAACGTCAACAATATGCGATTTTCCGGCGTTGATGTGAGCAGTCTTTTTCTCGTCAACTTCAAAGCCGACAGCCGGGAAATTTTTCAAAGCAAACTCGACAATCAGCGGCAGACCGACATAACCCAATCCGATGACGCCGATACAGGCGGTTTTATCCGTAATAAGTTTTTTTATTTCGTCTTTTATCATTATTTCTCTTTTATTATTTTTGCAATAAAGATTTTTGAAAAAGGTGGAAGTTTTTTCTACTAGTTTTCTATAATTTCTAGACTAAGTGAAGGATTTTTCCAAGTCAAGAGTGTATTATTTTGGGAAAATTTATGTTAGGAGGCAATTGCTCGACAAGCAGTAAGAATCCCACATTTCGGAGATTGGAAACATTTAACAGACGAACGTTTAGCTACAAAAGTTAAATAATTGTTAAATGAATTCACCGCTCCTTCCTGTTTTAACAAACGAGCCGGCAATATCTGTAAAAGTATGACTTGCAGCGCCAAGCCACAAGCCGATAAATACTGACAAAAACGTATGTTCGCCGATTCTGGCGCGGACAAATTCGCCGATTAAAGTCCAGGTTTTTGTGAACTCCATCAAATTTGCTGCATTTCCACCAAAGGCTGTCCTATAAATACAAATTAAAAGAAAACCAAAAAGCGTCAGCACACCCATAAAATAAACGACGCGAAACAGCGTACCGAAAAGCAATCCGTGCGACCAGCGCGAGCGATGCGCGAAAAACGCTTGATACGGATACCACAAAAAGCGAAAAATGCTCCAGCGCGTGTATTGCGTCGAACAAGTATCAAGGTCGGGACCGAACATCAAACCGCCGAAAACAAAAGCGATTGTTACAATTGAAGCAATCGAAACATTCTGTTCGGTCAATTTCCAAACCGCCGCGAAAGTCGGCGCAGCCAGAAGGAATGTTATTGCGTCATGTGTTTTTCCTGAAGGCATCCGGTTGAATTTTAGATTTTGAATTTGTGTTTGTTCATTGGTGAGAAAGTTTGCCGCTAACAAAAATTATATTACAGCATTTTGCAATTTAATGTTTGAACATTTTGCAGATTGCCAAGTAAACAAGACTAAAAGAAGTGATTTTGCTAAACTTCTCGTTTGGCATCACGATTGCTTTTCTACCGTTAGCACAAGCATCTTATCTGCCTTTTTGCTTGAGGCAGACATAAAGTTTCTATCAGGATGATTAATTTCAAATTTAAATGACAATGAAAACTTTCGGCAAAAAACTCAGAACAACGCTTGAAATGATAAAGTTCGAGCATACTGTGTTCGCGCTGCCATTTGCGTTTTTGGGTGCGGTTTTAGCGGCAAACGGACTGCCGACGCTGTGGCAAATCGTTTGGATAACAGCGGCAATGTTCGGCGCGCGTTCGGCGGCGATGACTTTTAATAGAATTATTGACAGGAAAATTGATGCGGAAAATCCCAGAACGGCAAACCGTGAACTCCCGACTGGAAAACTTTCGGTAAGTTTCGCTTGGGCATTTTTTATCGCGTCCGTCGCATTATTTCTGCTCGCTTCGTATGAATTAAATTGGCTGACGTTCGCGCTGTCGCCCGCCGCACTTCTGAGCGTTCTCGGTTATTCCTACGCCAAAAGATTTACGAGCTTGGCACATTTAATTCTCGGTTGGAGTTTGGCGATTTCACCGACGGCGGCGTGGATTGCCGTGCGTGGCTCGCTGGATTCGGAAGTTCCGATTCTGCTGTCGCTTCTCGTAATGATGTGGACGGCAGGCTTTGACGTTTTATACGCTTGTCAGGATTTTGAATTCGACAAAAAAGCCGGTTTGCGTTCAATTCCGGCGCGTTTCGGCATCAAAAATTCTTTGACGATTGCCAGAGTTTTCCACGCACAGGCATTTTTCGTTTTGATATTACTTTATTTAGTTACGAATTTGGGCTGGCTTGCGCTCGTCGGTGTTTTCGCCGTCGGCGCGCTGATGATTTACCAGCACACGCTCGTCCGCGCAAACGATTTATCACGTGTAAACGCAGCGTTTTTTACGACCAATGCTTTTGTCAGTGTGATTTTATTTCTAACATTCGGCGGCGCGGTTTTTCTTGGTAAAATGTTCTAGAGAGGTGATTTTATGAGTGCGATTACGATAGACACAAGACTTATCGGCGGCACATTTCGAGATTATACGCCGAAACTTCGGTTGGACTTTGGCAAAAAAGCACGCAGACTCGGCGACGAAGATTTTTTCAAATTCTGCCTCGAAAATCCCGACGTGCGAATCGGAATGGATGCCAACGGAGATATTGATATTATGCCGCCGACAGGTGCTGAAACCGGAATAAAAAACTTTAAATTAACGGGAAAATTTTCAATTTGACAAATATGAAAGATTTGAAGATATAAAACCAATTATTAAAAATAACAGTAACCAACCGATTTATTTTGACTGTTCTTTCAAAGACGGAGATTTCCTGTCATTGGAATCTTACAATTTTCGATTGCTAAAATTTTATGAGCCTGACAAATGGGGTTGGAATATTATGATTTGCGGCACGCGCTCAAAGGAAGAAATTAAAGAAGCAAGAAAACTTGAAAAGCAAATAGAAAAACTTAAAAAACAAGGAAAGTATATTCAACCTCTGCCGTATGCTTGTAAGTTAAATCTGCGGTTTCAGAATCGCCTGAATTTTCAGTGAAATTAAAAGAAGAACCTAAATAGTTTTATGCAATTTTCATTTGATACAAAATTAAATTTCATCCACTCAAAAGTCGACCGCGGCGAGCGGCTTAGCTTTGACGAAGGCGTGGCGCTTTATGAGACGAATGATTTGAACGCGCTCGGCAAGCTCGCCGATTTTGTGCGGCGGGCGAAACACGGGCGGACGAGTTATTTTAACGTCAACCGGCATTTTAATCACACAAACATCTGCGTCGCCGATTGTAAATTTTGCGGGTTTTACAAACGCGCGAGACAGGAAGGCGCATACACGCACAGCATCGCGGAAGGCGTCGAAATTGCTCGAAACGCCGTTACCGAAGGCGCGACCGAATTGCACATCGTCGGCGGTTTGAATACGAAATTGCCGTTCGAGTATTACACCGATTTGTTTTCGTCGCTCAAACGAGAGTTTCCGCGTCTGCATTTGAAGGCTTTGACGATGGTTGAACTGGATTTCTTCGCGCGTTTTTACAAAATGTCGGACGAAGAAGTTATCGAGCGATTGAAAGCGGCGGGAATGGATTCGTGTCCGGGCGGCGGCGCCGAGATTTTTGCTGAGCCGACTCGTTCGCGGATTTGCGACCACAAATGCGACGGAAATCGTTGGCTGGAGCTATCGGGAAAAGTTCACAAAGCCGGTTTGAAAACAAACGCGACGATGCTTTACGGACACATCGAATCAATCGAAGACCGCGTTGACCATTTTATAAAACTGCGCGAACAGCAGGACAAAACCGGCGGTTTTCAATGTTTTATTCCGCTCGCGTTTTATCCGAACGGCACGGCTTTATCGAGTTTGCCGGGACCGGACGCGATTGACAATTTGAAGACAATTGCCGTTTCGCGTCTGATGATTGATAATTTCGACCACATCAAAGCGTATTGGGTAATGCTCGGAAAAGCGACGGCGCAAACGGCGCTGCATTTCGGCGCAAACGATCTGGACGGAACGATTACAGACGGCGGCGAACTAACACACAGTTACGCAAACGACGGCGAAGTAAAAATGTCGAAAGCGGAATTGATTCAAATGATTGAAAACGCGGGCTTTGAAGCCGTCGAACGCGATACGGTTTATAACCGTGTAGAACGTCGCGCTGCATAAATTCTCGGATTCGCAGATGAGTAAAATCTTACACAAAGAGAAGCAAAAATTTATTCCTCTGCGTCCGTCTGTGATTAAGTTTTTCTAATGCCGAAAAAACGGGGCAATCTCCGAAACAAATCAGAGCTTTTTGCCGTTCGTTCGCTTTTGGGTGCAATCGGCGCGTTGCCGCTCGAAACTTCGATGCGGTTCGGTGAAGCGGTCGGTCAATTTATCTCTTCGAGCTTTCCGAAATTGCAAAAAACAGCCAGGCGAAATTTAGAGATTGCAATGCCCGAATTGCCGGAAAATGAAAAGCAAAAAATCTTGCGCGGCACGTTTGAATCTTTGGGCAGGCATCTCGGTTTCGTTTCGCATTTTAAGCGCTTCCGACACGAAGACGTTCGAGATTTAATCGAAGTCGTCGGCAAACGGCATTTTGACGAAGCGCACGACGCCGGGCGCGGAGTTTTGTTTTTTACCGGACATTTCGGTAGTTGGGAAGTGTTTAATTTGCTGCCCGCAGCGTTTGGTTTTGAAATGAATATACTTGTCAGACGAATTGACAACCCGCTTGTCGAAAATTTTGTGGACGCGATGCGAACGCGGTTCGGTTCGGTAACTTTAGACAAAACGAAATCAGCGCGAGCGATGTTTCGCGTGCTGGAAAACGGCGGACTGTTGGGAATTTTAGCGGACTTGAACGTGCAGGAAAAAGAAGGTGTATTCGTAAATTTTTTCGGCGTTCCGGCTTCGACAACGACGAGTATCGCTAAATTAGCCTTAAAAACCGGCGCTGCAGTGCTTCCGGCTTTTGCCGTTTGGGACAAGGCAAAACAAAAATACGTCGTGCATCTCGAACCGGCGGTCGAATACTCGAAAACGGGCGATGGTGCAAAGGATATAAAAAATCTAACGCAAAAAATTACGAACGTCGTCGAAAAATACGTCCGCGCATACCCTGAACAATGGCTGTGGATTCACAAGCGTTGGAACACCAGACCTGCGGGTGAAAAGAAACTTTATTAATTTCAGATTTCAAATCAAAAAAGTTTGTAGGATAAAACTAAACTTGAACCTTAGATGTCGAATCCGAAATCCGGAGTCTGGAATCGTGAATTTGGAATTTGGGATTTGAATTTTGCTCACGGAACCAGCCGACGAATTTTTCGATGCCTTCTTCTATCTTCGTCTGCGGATTGTAGTTTAATAATTTTCCGGCTTTGGTAATATCGGCAAACGTTTGCGGCACGTCGCCCGGCTGTATCGGTCGTTGTTTGATGATTGCGCGTTTTCCGAGATTTTTTTCCAGTAATTCTATCAATTCGCGCAATTCGATTGTTTGCGATTCGCCGAGATTGAACACTTCATAATTTGTTCGGCTGTAATCAATTGCCGCGCGGACACCTGCAATAATGTCGTCAATGTAAGTATAGTCGCGGCGTGTCGTGCCATCGCCAAACATTTCTACAGGCTTATTTTCCCAAATCAGACGTGAAAATTTGTGTATAGCCAAATCCGGACGCTGGCGCGCGCCGTAAACGGTAAAAAATCTTAAACAAACGGCGCGAATGTCGTATAAATGCGAGTATGTATGGCACAAAAGCTCGCCCGCAGCTTTGGTCGCCGCATACGGCGAAATCGGCTGCGAGATTTTGTCTGTTTCTGAAAAGGGAATTTTGCAGTTGACGCCATAGACCGAAGATGAGGAGCCGAAAATGAATTGTTCGACCTTAAATTCTCTGGCTAATTCGAGCAAATTGAGCGTGCCGCCGATGTTTGTGTCGCTGTAAAGTTTCGGTCTAAGAAGCGACGGTCTGACGCCGGCGCGCGCCGCCAGATGTACAATTGCGTCGAATTTATTTGCGAGAAAAACCTTCCGCAAATTTTCAGCGTCGCAAATGTCGGCTTCACGTAAGGAAAATTGTGGATTGATTAGAAAGCGGGAAACGTTCGCGCGTTTTACAGACGGCGAATAAAAATCGTTAAAATCATCGACGACCGTCACTTTCCAAACACCTTCGTCAAGAAGACGTTCGACCAAATGCGAACCGATAAATCCTGCGCCGCCCGTTACTAAAATATTTTTCTGCACTTTTATTCGCATTCCTAATTTTATGAGTTTCGAGCAAGAAAATCGAGGTTTGAAATACGGAAGATAACACGAACCACCGTCTTCCCGCAAAATATTAATTTAAAAAACGCTGCCGGGCGTAAAACCGATGTACGATTTCTTCCAAAAACCCTTCGTAAGAAAAAGTCTGTAAATCATAGTTTGGTTTGAGTTTATACATCAAAGGCAGAGCGACGCGCCACGCCATCCAAACTCTCTGCCGCTCGGTCAAATCCCAACGGCGCCGCAAAAAAGTTTCGACCACTTCGATTTCGCTCTCGGTCAAACTCGCCATATCAACTTGAAAATCCGTCTTTTTCTGAACGCGCCGAAACGCAGCGTCGCTCACCGGGTTTGCAAAAGTTTCTTGAAAGGTCGGCGCTTCGTCCGTCCGCTCGCGCACGACAACCGTTCCGGCAAACATATCACCGACTCGCTGGTCACGGCGGCTCAGAAAAATTGAAATCAAACCGATTGAATAAACCGGCAAAACAAAACCTGGAACGGCATCGAAAATCCGCAGAAGATTTCTGGCAATAGCTTCCCGGAGCGTAACCGGGCGACCGTCTTCGCGGATAACGCGCAGCTTCAAAAGCCGCTTGCCGGGCGTTTGCCCGTTCCAGAGCCATTCAAATAAAATAACCGGAAAAAATCAGGAAAACCGCCATTATTAAAACGGCAATCGTCCATTTCGGCATTTCCTCGAAAAACTGCGATGGCGATTCTTGCGGAGTAAAATTACCTGTTCCCGCCAAACTGACAAAAGACCAGGTGAAAATTAAAATCGTCAGGTATTGAATAAAATGGTCAATCGCTACTGCCAGAAAACGATTTCCGATAGAAGCCAGCGCAAAGGCGAGTGGAACTCGTTCCGGCGTTTCGATTATTAAAGTTTCTTCGGTTTTGATAAAAGACCGCGGCATAAATTAAAAAGGGTCAAGACTAGATAAGAACAGAAAATATTTTGGTAAGTTTTCTCAAAAGAGTAATTTACAAGCGAAAATAACGAGCAGAAATTTTGGCGCGAAAATCCGATAAAAAAACGTTTCAAATTTTCTTTTATCCGCCCATTTTTGCTGCATATTTTTTCAACAAGTAATAAAAACACATTTCGCTTATCTAGTCTTGACCCATTAAAAATACATTTTATTAAATCCGATTGTTTCACAAAAATTTATTTTACTCTTCGTTAAGAAAAAGAATAAAACTTGCTGATAACAAAAGCTCTCGCGCCGTCCGAACAAAATGTATATTTTACCGAATAATTACTTGGGTATAAATTGATAATTGTTTCCAATTTCAAAAGCCCGACTTGACTTTATAAAACTAAATTCTTAATCTTTTAATTCGCTTTGACAATATGAAAACCAGAGCGGTTTTTCCGCAGTAGCTCAATGGCAGAGCATTCGGCTGTTAACCGAAGGGTTGTAAGTTCGAGTCTTACCTGCGGAGCCATTAAAATAAATGCTTTAGCCTGTGAGCAATTCACAGGCTTTTGCTTTTTCCCTTTGTTTTTCCCTACCATTCGTGTTTGCATTTTGATTTTCCCTTTCGTTATTCTCTTTATCGGTTAGTCTAATCATTCGTGATTAGGTGAAATGAAAGGCTTTCCAAAACGGTGAATTTCGGAAAGCCTTTCTCTTTTTATTTGGCAAGTTTCAAACTTTGACGATAGATGTTTGCGGTTGCTCCGGCTATTAAGTGATAGCAGACAAGCCCGCGCTCCGATGCCCGGCATTCGCATTTGCCGAACCGCTCGCCGCCTTTACGTCAAAGTTGACTTGATAGACGCGCTCGTTATTTGCCGATTGAACGGCGAACATTCTTTCTTTGATAAATTTCACGGTCGGTTTTAACCGCTTACATTCTTCGATTGCCTTTTGCGTGTTTTCGGTGGTTAATCTAATCATTTTTTTGACCTCTCAAAATTTTGTATTTGTTGTTTGCAATTAAGAATAATTATACATACATACGAATAGTTTTGCAAATTAAAGTAAGCGCGTTGACGAATACTTTTGATTATTCTATATTTAGATTTATGAATGATTTTATTAGCACTAAAGCGGCATCGGAAAAGTTAGGTTTGAGCATTCGGCGCGTGCAAGCCTTAATCACTTCCGGCAGACTTCCCGCCGAAAAGATTGGCAATTCTTACGTTGTCCGCGAACAGAACTTGAAACTTGTCGAAGACCGACCGACCGGCAGACCGGCGAAACAAGCCGAAAACAAAAACGGCGCGAAAAAGCCGTTCAAAACTATCTTCGACATTGAAGCCGAATTAGCGGAAACTCTCGCGGGTTCGTTAGACAGCGGATTAGGCGATTTATCGACCAACAAAAAATATATGGAAGGCTTCGGAACTAAAGAAGGCGAAAAGAAAGCATTATTAAAACGAAATGAAAATAATCGCTGACACGGGCGTAATTGTCGCTTATCTGGATAAACGCGATGAGCGGCACAAATGGACGTATGAGCAGATGAAGATTTTACCCGCGCCTTATTCCGTTTGCGAGTCCGTCATAACAGAAAGCTGCTTTCTAGTTTCGCGTCTGCATAACGGCAAAAAGAATGTTTTGGAAATGCTCAAAGCAGGATTCTTGCAATTAGATTTTTTCTTATCAAACGAGATTGAAGCCGTCGGAAATCTCATGCAAAAATACGAAAACGTGCCGATGTCGCTCGCCGATGCCTGTCTTGTCCGAATGAGCGAAACGATTAAGGATTCGGTCGTTTTCACAACCGACAGCGATTTTCACATTTACCGCAAAAACGGCAAACGAAAGATTGATCTAATTATTCCCTAAATATGTCATTCAACGAAAATACGCGAGTAAAAATTCCGGCGATTCTTCACCTGTGCAGATTAGGATATAAATATCTATCTTTATCCAATCTAGAACGAGATGAAAGCACAAATATTTTCAGGGATATTTTTGCCGAAAGCATTCTTCGGATAAATCCTGACAAGGATAAGGACGACGTTAAAAAATTGTTTGAGGAAGTCTCGTTGGCTTTAGGTTATGAGGATTTAGGGCAAGCGTTTTATGAGATGATGACTGCGACATCTGGAACAAAGTTAATTGACTTTAAGAATTTTAATAATAATTCATTCCACGTCGTTACAGAGTTGACTTACAAGAATGGCGATGATGAATTTCGACCGGATATAACTCTATTGATTAACGGGAGGCCTCTGGCATTTGTTGAAGTAAAGAAGCCGAATAATCAGGAAGGTGTGCTTGCCGAGAGAGACCTTTTGCGGCAATTTCAAGCAGCAATTCGGTTAGTTTCTCCGGCTCGGTAATCATTGCATCGTGTCCGGTCGCCAACTCCACATATCGCCACGATTCGTCCGTTTGTAAACGCTCGGCGAATTGTCCGAAAGGACCAATCGCCGGATTGTTGCAGTAAATATATGTGCGGGGAATTTTCGCCGCTTGCGGATTGGTCAATTGAACCGCATCGAGCATTGTTTTGAACGGGTGATGATTTAATCTCGGTTTGACCCAAGCCAAGTCGTCTTCGTTTGTGATGCCGAAAAATTCCGCTGGAAAAGATGGCAGTTTGTAGCCGTCGCCTTCCGCGCGAGTCTTTTCTTTGAGCGTTGCCAAAACTTCCGGCGGCTGAAAGTCAGTCAGCGATTGACCATCGTTTGGCACAAACGCATCGAGATAAACAAGCTGTGCAAGACGTTCGGCAGCCTTTTCCGCCACGCCCGCGATGACCATTCCGCCGTAGCTGTGTCCGACTAAAATCACGTCGCGCAAATCTTCATATTCCAACACACCAAGTACGTCTTGAACGTGCGTGTCGAGTCCAATATCCGCGCTCACCAGATGTTCGCGCTCTCCGAGTCCGGTCAGCGTCGGCGTGAAAACTTCGTGTCCGTCTGCTCTCAAAAGTCGAGCTACACGCTTCCAACACCAACCGCCGTGCCACGCTCCGTGAACGAGTAAATAGTTTGTCATAGATTTTTCCTCACATTTTCGATTTGTCAGCCCAATCTACAAGAAGCGTCTAACGGCGGAGTTGACGTGGGGCGAAACCGAATTCACGCAAGCTGAAATTAACCACGAGAGCGCGATAACAAAGTCGCTGTTTCGCCCTCACGTCCAATGACTTGTTCGGCTCGCCGTTATTTTCCATACGCCACTTCTGCCACAACTACGGGCAAGTTTGTTTCAATCAAGATGCGCTTGTCTAGCCCGCGCAAATACGCGCCTTCGCCTTGCAATCTAACTCCCCAATCCGCTAACGCCGCTTGCGCTTCTGTCGGAATATGCTCGATTGCCATTTTTATTTCGCCGACAATCGTTTCAACCTCTTTTGAAATTGCCGCGCTAATTTCGGCTTCCGTCACCGTCATGGTTCGCGGAATTCTTGCGTCAACGTCGCGTCCACGCACTTCCATCGAAAGGTCGTCATCTTCAGGAAACGCGCTGCCAACAGCGATTGTTATGGCTTCGGCGGTTCGTTCGCCAATGAGCAAGTTTAGATTATGCCGAAAATGCTCAATCACAGCTTCGCCAAAGGTTTGTGTTCCGACGGGAAAACGGTGCGAATAAACGGCGCGTCCGTCAACTTCGGCGACAACTTGCGAATCTGTCCTGCCGATGCTGGCAGTTACAATCGTAGGTGTAGGAATTTCAAGTTTCATAAAATCAAGCCATCGCATTTCATCCGAAAGAGCCGAACGATTGAGTTCAGCCGTGAGCGTTTTTTGCGAGTCGGCTGCAACGACATGTTTGGCAGAGAGACGATGCTACGAGCGAAAGACGAGGGCGACAACCGCGAAGGACGGTTACGCTCGTGAGCACGGCGCGGGCTTGGGAAAGTGAATCTGCCGTTTGCGCTGGCGAGAAAATATCCGAACGCGGAAACGGAATGGGCTTGGCAATAAAGGTTTGATAATTTAGAATGTTTGAACCGGCACGACATTAAACCCGAATCTTTTTGCTTCGCCCTTGCGCTATCGCCTCCCACGTCCCATTTTCTGCACCCGAATAAACCTATCGAGAAACCGAAGCATTTGTGAAATGCTTCGGTTTCTCGATGACGATGAGCAAAACATCACGCTGATTTTTCTTGTTTCCTTTCTTCTTTCTCAACCGGCAGCCTCGCCTTTGTCCAGGCGTTCCACGAGCCGGGAATATTGATAACCTTCTCAAAGCCCGCGCCTTTCAAAATGCTCGCCGCGATCGAAGCGCGATAGCCGCTGCCGCAGTAGGTGGCGACGGGTTTCGATTTATCGAGCTTTTCGAGATTTTCTTCGAGATGCGCGACGTAGATATGTTCGGCGTTCGGAACGCGACCTTTCTTCCATTCGCCGTCCGAGCGGACATCGAGAATCTGCAAGTCTTTGTCGTCCTTATGCTCGTCGAGTTCGGGCGCGGTCCAGATGCCGAGCGTTTCGAGCGGCAGCGCGGCGTTTTCCCAACTCGCCATTCCCTGATACAGATAGCCGCCCAGATTGTCGTAGCCGATGCGAAAAAGATGCTGCGAAACCGCATCGACGTCGCGGACGCTTTCGACGACGACGAAGATTTTCTTTTGCGGGTCGATCATCCAGCCGACCCAAGTGGGAAACTCGTCGCGCAGAGCGATATTGATCGCGCCGGGAATGTGACCGCCCGCAAAGGCGAGAATCGAACGCGCGTCGATGACGATCGAGCCTTCATCTTTGAGCGCGTCTTGAAAATCCTTCGGCTTGAGCGGTTTTAATAGCGGCAGATTCCCCAGAATTTCTGCGCCTTTGGCGTTTATTTTTTTGAGTTTCGGGTAATGCGTCGGCGGTTCGGGCATGTCCTTCATCACCCATTCGACGAATTCCGCTTCGGTTCTGTCGTTAAAAGTTTCGCTGAAGACGCGCTCGTTTCCGATCGTCGTCTGGCGTCGGTCGCCGATGGATTTACCGCACGCCGAACCCGCGCCGTGACACGGGTAAACTTCGATGCGGTCGCCGAGCGGGAGAATTTTTTCGAACAGCGAGTGATAAAGTTTTTTCGCCAGATCGGTTTCCGTGCCTTTGCCGAGCAGATCGGGTCGCCCGACATCGAGATTAAAAAGCGTGTCGCCCGTGAAAATGGCGAATGGTTCTTCGCCCTGTTTTTTATCGAAAACGACAAGAGAGATGTGTTCGGGCGTGTGTCCGGGCGTGTGAACGGCGCGCAGCGTGACGTTGCCGAGTTCAATCTCATCGCCTTCTTTTAACTGTTCGAGTTCGAATTGGTAATCCGCGCTCGTGCCACCGCAAATTTCCGCGCCGGTCTGCGCGGCGAGCTCGCGCGTGCCGGAGACGAAATCGGCGTGAATATGCGTTTCGACGGCGTGCGTAATTTGGACGCCAAGCTCGCGGGCGCGATTGATATAAACTTCCACGTCGCGGCGCGGATCAATGACCGCCGCTACGCCCGCTTTGTCGTCGCCGACGATGTAGGACAGCTGCGCCAAGCCTTCCGAATTTATCTGTTCAAATATCAATGCCATAATTTTTCTGCTCCTTTAATTCTCTGCAAACCAAATGCATTTACTTAACTTCGATCTCGACGGGCAAAGCGTGATTGACGAGATAACCGCCGCGCTCTTTCGCGTGTTTCAGCGGCTGAACGCGCCCGCGTTCCTCGGTCGCCCTGGCTAAAATTGGGTGTTTGCCCGCTTTGGCAGGCGTTTTCCAGCCGTATTGCCACATCTGCCAGACGTTTTCTTTTGCCTCGCCCGACAGCTCGGCTTCAATCCATTTTTCGCCGCCGTCGGTGCTGATCTCGACTTTGCGGACCTTCGCGTCGCCGCTCCACGCCGCGCCTTTGATCTTGTAAATCGTATTTACCAGCACGACTTCGTGCGGCGCGGGACGCGCGATCTCGGATTTGATTTGCATTTCGGTGACGGGCTTCATCTGAATCGGCAGACCGTCGCGGTTTTCCCAGTACGAATAATCGGCGGTTTGAAAATAACCGGTAAAAGGTTCGTCGGCGACGACGACGCGTTCGATCCATTTGACCCACGCCACGCCGTACCAGCCCGGAACGATCATTCGCACCGGAAAGCCGTGTTCGTTTGATAATTTTTCGCCGTTCATTTCGTAAGCCAGCAAAATATTGTCCGTCAAGCTTTTTCGAGCGGCAGACTGCGCGTGAAATTTATCTCGCCGGGCGATTTCGGCGGGTCTTTGATCTCGCCTTTTTCCGCGCCGACGATGACGATTTCGACCGCCTCATTTTTCACGCCGGCTTTTTCCAGCAAATCTTTGAGCGGCACGCCCGTCCATTCGGCATTTCCGACCGCGCCCTCGATCTTCAATTTCCACTCCTTTTCCTGTCATTCGGGCGTTTCAAAATGATTGCGAACATAAAAACTCTCGTTCGCCGTAAAAAACTCGTCGAGCGTCGAAAACGGAAACTCGACGTTCAAAGGCTCGCGCTCGCGCATGATCATTCCCGCCGTCTGTTTCCGCATTTTCCGTTGTTCCGCCGCTGTTTGTTTGTTCTGTTCGCTGTTCAACTTTTTTATCTCCCTTCGCGGTTGTCAGATTTCGATCGAATTGATACAAATATCCGATTTCAAATTTCCAATAAAAAAAGGAACAGCAAACGCCGTTCCTTTTTTTGAGCCGTCCGGGCGGGAAAAGCGGGTTCAGCTTTGATTTTCAGTGAAAAACTACAAATTTGCTTTGAGACTTTTGCGGGTTAAATTGATAACGTAGATAGAATCATAGAAACATAGCTTTCAATAATTTGATTGCCGGATTGGCTGGTAATTTGATTTGAAACAATAGAAAACAAGGAGGTTTGAAAAATGTTTGGATTCGGAAAACCGAAGCAGGTGGCGGAAACGGAAGCTGACGGCGAGATCGAACGCGTTTATCACGAGATAAAACAAGGCTTGCGCGTCAGCGGCATCAATTTGAATTTTCGGACGTGGGCGGGTTACGAAAAATTCTTTCCGGCAATGTGGGATGCGATGCGCCCGGTTGCCGAAACGCGGGCGTTTGAAACAGCGGCGGACGAAG
>JAABUN010000639.1_pt1 | contig 87401 bp, 78 predicted proteins | sample 5559311 | NCBI WGS metagenome assembly JAABUN01 (sample SAMN10711877, study PRJNA513370) | rock metagenome | isolation source: Antarctica rocks | place: Antarctica: Victoria Land, Siegfried Peak sud
GGGAACAGACCGAGCGGATTGGGTTCCGCGAAGCTGATCGCGCCGACGAGAACATAGACGACTCCGATTCCTCCGACCACCGCGCGAGCCAGACCGTCGGACCGAGAGGGCCGCCGAGGGCGGCCTGGTCGACGGCCTGCGGGTGGTCGGGATCGAAGACGTGGTGACCACCGGCGGCGCATTGCTCAACGGCTGTCTCGAGCTGCGACGCGTCGGAGCAACCGTCGGACACCGTCGTCTGCGCCATCGACCGCGAACAGGGCGGCGAAGCCAATCTCCTCGCTGAGAACATCACGCTGCTTCCCGCGCTGCGACGAGCGGACCTAGCACCCTGAGGCCAACGTCAAACGGGGCATCTTGACCCCGGGCCGATGTCGAACCGCGGCGGAGATGCACTCCGCGCTCTCGCTGAAGCCTCGCCGGCTCCCGCCTCGACTCATCCAAGTCACGCGCGCCTAACGCTCCGGAGGAGCATCTTGCTCACCGCGCACTTCGTTCCAAGCTGCTGCGCTCTCGATGTGAAAATTAACGGTGACCGAACGGGACTTCGGGCTGAACTGTCGCCTGTACCGCACCGACGAGGGCCAGCGCAAGCTGCCCGTCGACAGATGGGTGCGCGGGGATCGCGCGCGTGTCGACGGCTCGGGCGAGATGACTAGCGTCATCCGCCGCGCGCGGTCTGCATCCCCGCTCGAGCGCCCTGATGCCCGTAGGGCTCTCCCAAGTCACGGTAGAGCCGCGCGAGAGGCGCGTGGCTTGCGCTTCCGGGACTCGGGTATAGGCCTTGCCAAGACATGGGACTTGAACCACCGAGGAGGACTCGGATGAAGCCGTGGACCGCCGTTGCAGCCGTCGCATTGTCATCCGTGCTCGCCGTTCCGAGCGTCGCGGGGGCCTCCGGCGGCTCGCCCCGGGACTCCGCCGTGGGCTCGGGGACGGTGGGCGGCAAGTCGAGCCCGTCCGGCGAGCAGCACGTCGCCTTCGCGGCGTTCGGCGGCCCGACCACCTTCAATCCGCTGACGCCGATCATCGGCGGCGATCCGGTGACCGGGCACTTTCGGGCCGGTGGAGACTTTGGCAGCCCGATGACCGCGTTCCAGCAGGAGGGACCGGTGACCTGCCTAGTGGTGGACGGCAACCGGGCGCGGCTCGTCTACCCCAACAAGCAGGCCAAGCCGGAGGCCAACGAGGCTTTCGACACGCTCATCTTCCTCGAGGACAACGGCAAAGCGCACAACGGCCAGTCGCGCGACCAAGTTGGATTCGCGCTCGTTCCGGACTCGACTCCCAACAACGATCCGCCGTCCGAGCAGAATGCCGAGTGTGTCGCGCCGCTGCAGTCGCCGGTGATGATGCCGCTCACCCAGGGCGACTTCACGATTCACAACGCTCCGTAGGCGTCAACCGTCGTGCGTGGCGGCCGTCACGCGGTGGAGCTGACGAACGGCGGCGGGGATTGACGCCGCGCTCTTGCTGACGCCTCGCCGGCTCCCGCCTCGACTCATCTAAGCCACGCGCGTCTAATCTCCACCTAGCGGCGCTGCTCATGAGGACCATCAATTCAAGTCGTGCTGGTCGCCTGGTGGCAGGGGCGGTGACGGTGCCTCTCAGCGCCCGAGCCCGGCGTCTTGTACGAGCGCGTTGATGGCCGCCGGCGCCACGGAGGCCGCTCGTGCGTCTGTGAACTGGTGGGCCCACCGAATCAGCCCAACCAGGGCCGTTCGGATCGCGCCTGCTCTGCATCGTTCGCGTACTGGTCGTGGGCCTCGCGGCTCGAACGGCGTGAGACGGCGTCCCGGAGCACAGGGCGACCCGCGCGCCTGCGTGTCGGCGAAGCTTGCGGAGCAGCACTAGCCTGCGCCCGGTGATTGCTGCGGACGACCCGCGCGCGAAGGATGTCACGGCGCTCCTCGAGCGCCATCTTGCCTTCGCAAGCGCGCACAGCCCGCCCGAGGACCGTTACTACCGTGAGGCCGCGACCGGGGCGGCGGGCTCCACCTTTACGCATCCGACCGCTTGCGTAAAGTTCGCCGTGTGATCGTGCCGCTACGGGTCCGGGGAGCGCTGACGTCGTGCGAGGAGCGCTGCAACGGCGACGCTGCCGATCACGCTGAAGATCACGGTGAGCATCAGCTGAGCCAGAAAGCCCAATACGCCGCGGGGGCCGGTTGCATCCACGATGACGCCGCTGACCGCGACGCCGATCACGATCGGCAGCAACAGCAACATCCGGGTCTTGAAGTCCGCGGGCGGCGGATCCGCCGCGTCGGAGACAAGCCCGAAGTAGAGGCTGATTCGCCACAGGCGTGCTCGCAATCGCTTCGAGCGGTGCTCCACGTCCCCCGTGGTGCCCGCCAACGCGACGCCCGACGCCTCGGCCGCTGGGCCGGCGCCGGACTGGGCGAGCGCAACGTATGACCACGACCACAGTCCTCTGCTCCACTAGAGACCGCCGGCGCTACTCGCGACACTTCGCGGATGACCGACCGCGAAGAGTTGGAGTTGCTCGTCCGGGTCCTCTCGGCTGGTCTTGGATTCGAAGGGCCGCTGGAGGCGATTCCGCCTGCTGTTTGTGAGCACCTCGCGCGTGGAGAGGACGTGAGAGCCGTCAAGGCCTTGCGGCAGGGGACGTCCGGCCGGCTTGGGCTGCTTGAGGCCAAGCGGATGGTTGACGAGATAAAGCAGACATGAGTTCGACGCCCGCGCACCCGTGGCTGCGCTACCGGGGGCCCCGGATCCGGCGCAGCGACCTGCGCCGCTCGCGCTTCTGGCTCAGCCTGCTCGCCTACTTCGCCGTCGTGGCCCCTGTGTTCTGGCTCCTACGGCCCCAGCGCCCCCACAGCGAGTGGCTGCTGCTTTGGACCGCGTTCCTCTTCTCGCTGCCCCTGCTCGCCAACGCCCTTCGCCGCCTCCTCGACCCCGCCTTCTACACCGGCCGCCAGAACGACCCGCCCCCGCGCCCGCTGGCCGAGCAGTTCGGGATCGCCGCCGTCGCGGTCATCCTCGGCACCTTCATCCTGCTCATCGTCCTAGTGATCGCGTGAGCTGCACGAGCTCGGCGAGCCGAACTGACGCCGCCCCTCAGGAACCGCGTCGACGCTTGCAGGTCTTGAGGTCTGGCGGGGCCGCCGCTCCAAGCCGTAGAACACGCCCCCGTGCAACACGACCAAAGAACGCCCAGTGCGCCGCGGAGCGGCAGTGATGAAGCGCCTTGGTTACGCGCCGCTGGCGATTCTCAGCGCTGCACTAGCGACGCTTCTCTTCCACCTGGTCTCTGGTCAGAGAATCACCGTGGGGACCTTCCTCTCATCGGTGTTCATCGGGGCCTGCGTCGGCGGTGGCTCGCTGTACGGCCAGCGGCGCCGAGAGCGCCAGGAGCACGACCGATGAGCTCACACCTGGTTCTTGGCTACGCGCGCTGCTCCACGCTTGAGCAGGCCGACGCCGGCAACGGCCTGGCCGCGCAGGAGACGGCGATCGGCCGGGAGTGCGAGCGCCGCGGCTGGAGGCTGCTCGACGTCGCCCGCGATGAGGGCCACTCCGGCAAGACCCTCGACCGCCCCGCCCTCCACGCCGCCCTGGAACGGATCGCCGCCGGTGAGGCCGCGGGCCTGGTGGTCGCCAAGCTCGACCGCGTCTCCCGCTCGGTCGTCGACTTTGGCCGGCTCCTGGAATGGTTCGACGCTGCCGACGCGACGCTGGTCGCGATGGACCTCGGGATGGACACCTCGACTTCTTCGGGCCGGCTGGTCGCCAACGTGATGGCGTCGGTGGCGGAGTGGGAGCGCTCGGTGATCGGGGAGCGCACCCGCGACGCCCTCGCCGCCCGCAAAGCCCAGGGCCTGCCCGTCAGCCGGCCATCCGTCGACGGGGCCCTCGCGCAGCGGATCCACGCGCTGCGGGCCGGCGGCGCGACCTACCAGGCGATCGCCGACACCCTCAACACCGAGAACGTCCCCACCCTCCGTGGCGCGGCGGCGTGGCGCGTCTCCTCCGTGCAGGCCGCCGCCGGCTACAAGCGCCGCGCCAAGGCCGCCGGCCGCCCCGACCTGCCCGTGGTGCCGCGTCGACGTCGCGCAGCGGCCTAGCAGGGGGCGCTCAGGCCGCGTCTGCGGCCCTGCGGCGGGTTCGGGCGAGCTTCCATGCCCGGATCGGCCCAGCGGCCCGCAGATCGGCTTCCAGGCCCCGGAGCTCGTCGGCGACGGCCTCCGCCGCGGCGGCGGCGGCCTGGCGCTCGAACAGCGCCGCCTCGAGGCGCTCACGCGCTTCACGCTCCGCGGCCGCGGCGCGCTCGGTGGACACGACCAGCTGCCGCGAGCTGGCCAGCTCGTCGGTCAACTCCTCGACCCGGCGGCGTAGCTGCCGCAGCTCGGCATCGGGCAGCAGGCCGGCCCGCTCGAGCTCGGCGTGAGGGACGCGACGCTCCCCCTCCTGCAGGACCGTCTGCAGGCTGCCGCGATCGGCGCGAGAGCGCATGGCCACGAGCGTCACGCCGCAGAGCTCAGCGGCTTCGCGCAAGGAGTAGGTCCGCATGCCCGAAGTCTTCTACGTCGCGCGGCGTACCCCTCCATCGCACGCTGCTGAGAGCACCGATGCGGCGTGCGATGCACCGCTACGTCGCACACCGCAAGGCCAGCGCCGATCTGCGTCGAGCGACGTAGACCTACATCGCTCGACGTCCGCCCAGCTCGTCTGTCAGCACCGCCTCAAGCTGGATGGTCGCCTCGCGCGCCAACCGCAGCGAGGCATGGACCAGCGCTAAGTCGGTCGCATCGAGCTCGGCGCCGCTGACTCGGCCTTCCGGTAGCAAAGGAACAGGAACGTACGCTAAGGGGGTAGCCGAACCAGCGCGATGGAGAGGCCTGTTGCGGCCCCTCAGGCCGTACCGGGGCCTAGGCGGCCGAAGGAGTCCGGTCGCTGCGTGGCTGGCCCGGGAGCTGGAAGGAGAACGCCGAGCGGGGCGTCGGCGACGTGGTGCAGCGCCGAGACTCCGAGCACGTTCCAAGCCAGCAGTGCGGTCAACCCGTTGCCCAGCCGAGCCGCGGCCTGACCCCTTCTCGGTCTTCTCGAGCAGGTGCAGGTACTCGGTCCCCGATACGGCACCACCCTGTGCCGTTCCTTGCCGCCGCCCCTGGTGCGGCCGCGCCGAGAGTGGCCAGCCGGAAAGCGGCGCAAGTGCAGACGTTTCGTACACACGATAATGTTTCTTATGCGGCCGCGACCCCACCGCGGGACCCGTTGCGCGGCGGCTGCCAGCGTTGGTGGCGAACCCGATCACGACGCGAGCTCCGCTGCACGCGGTCTGCCCTCGTCGGACACATCCTGGTAGTCGCTGACGCCGAAGTGGAAGCTGCAGGGATGACGAGACTTGCTCGACACCCAGGCAGCCGTCGGCAAGGATGCGATCCGGTGAGCGCATGCGCGTGCAGCTTCAACGTCCCGATCTGCGTCGTGTTAGCTGGTGCCCGAGGCCGAGGTAGCCCAGAAGGACGATCGGTGCGGCAACGGCACGTTGACTGGTCTTGGGTAGGCGGGCGGCGGTCAGTGCGCCGAGGAGAAAAGCTAGGTGGAGGCCGAGGAATCGCGCCGGGCCTAGGACTTTCCACAGTTGCAGGACGGCGGCGAACTCTTGGGTGTTCATCGTCTGGCCTCTTGGATGGTCGTGTGTGGCTGGCAGCTGGACGGAGTCTCCCAGAGGATGGCCGGTTGGGGGACATGGTTGTCGGTCCTCGGGCGTAAGGGTGGGCGGGGGCCACACGAGCCGAGGAAAGGGGAAGCAAACCCCAGCCCGCAGAATCCTAGCCACAATCTTAGGTCTAAACTAGGACTCAGGTCCGGAACCGGTCACTTAGCATCTGCGACCTAGTGGCCATCGACCCCGAGAGCCGGCTCCGCGACTCGCCTGAGGAACAGGCCGGAGTCTCGCTGCCAAGCCCCATCAACGCCCGCCTCGATTCGCTGGTCGATTCGGCTAATGCAGCTGGCGAAAACACGACCCGCAAGGAGGTGGTGGCAGCGCTCCTGCTTGACGCCCCGTCGGACTCGCAGGCGCTCACTGACGCGATCCGGAGGTACCGCGTCGCCGCGGCAAGCGAGGCAGTTCCCGCAGGTGTCCCGGCTTTGGACATCCTCGGGGCCCGAGACCGCAAGCCCGGTCCTCGCCCTCGACGCGCTCCTAGCGGCTAGTCGGTGTGGATCCGCAGCAATTTCACAAGCGCACAAGTCGGGGACGGACATTGAGATTGCGCGGCGCGCATGCCACCGAGATCACGGAGCTGCGACAACATCACAGTCAGGGTGCCGCACACGATCTCGGGGCGACGCTCCGGACCGAGGAGCACCTTCGCGTTCCCATCTTCTTGGGTGATCGCGACAGTTTCAAGACGGCTGCCGGGTCCCCGTGCTGAGTGCGCGACCAGAACTCCCAGAGGTCCTAGTCCCAGTTGAGAGAACGGTGGCGGTTCAGTCGCTCATTCGCCTGGGTCGCGCATGCCGGGATCGCCCATGCCGCCCCAGTAGTCGCCAACCGTGTCGTCCCATTGTGGGCGGTAGGAGTCTTGGTCGCCGAGACGGGCGCATTCGGCCGGGCCGAGCACGAGGCCATCTCGATCGGCAAGGAGGCTCCGGCCGGGCGAGCGGTCGTTGAGTTCGCGCGCGTCCCGGAAATCAGCTCGTGCGCGAGAGAAGAACTCGGGCGAGAGCACCCTGAGCTCCTGCCACGCCAGCATGTCTCGCGGATTCTCGCGAACTCTACGGGCGAGGAACTCGCCGCGGACCCGCTCGTACTGCCGGGAGTCGTGATTCTGAAGGTCGCGCCAGGCGGACTGGTTTTCGGGACACTTGACGACGGCATCGACCAACGCACGCGCTTCCTCCCGTTCCGCCGCGGCGGCCGCCGCGACGAAACGCGAGCGCAATTGGACTACCCGATGGGCGTCCATCGACCAGTCCGCGCTGAGCGGGTCATACCGGTAGAAGTGGTGCAGGAGGCGGCGCGGGGTCGGGCTGAAGATCAGTCCGAACACTGTGGCGTCCAAACTCGTCGGTCTTTACCAAGAGCACGACGGGTGGGGCACCAAGAAGGCCGGAACCGGATAATCACCGTGCCGATGTCGTCGCGCGAGCAATGGCTGGCGCGCACGGAGACTTGCTGCGACATGCGGTGGGGCGCGACTAGCCCATTCATAGTCAGGAGCCGTCGCGAGCTCCACGGAGCTCGATGGTCCGCGAATCCGGGTCATACTCGTAGCTCTCGATCGACTCGGCCTGCAGCAGGTCGATCGCCTCATCGATCATCTCTAGGGGGATCGAGAACCACTCTCTGACCTCCGCCGTCGAGACGCCCTCGTGCTCGAACCACGCGTCGATCCTCGCCAGCGCAAAGAAGCGATGCAGCAGGTTCTCCACACCACGGGCCATCGCAGCGGGCATCTCATAGCGCGATATCTCCTCGACATCCGCGCCAAGGAAGGTCGCGTGCCGGCTCGCACCACTTGTCCGCTTCGCGATGTTCGAGGTCGTGAACCCGATCTTGTGCAGATCGGGTATCGCCTGGACGGCTGGGTCCTCGGAATGTGACCGAAGCACGTAGACGGAGCCGGTCCGTCCGTCGAGCTGCATCTCCACCGCGTCGTTCGTCGCCTCGACCGGATCGGTCACCTGCCTGCCGAAGCGGTAGAGCTGGCTGGCGAACGAACGTAAGAGCAGGTCGGCCTCGGTGCCGTTCTCGAAGATGCAGCGCAGCCGTGCGTTGGGGCGCCCATGCTCGATCCGCCGTTCGCCCTCTTCTGCAACGTAGGTCAGCACGCCGCGGTGCACGTAGAACGCGTGCTCTCGGATCTCCTGCTCGTTGCGAAATCGGATGACTTTCCGCGTGCCCGCCCGTAGCTCAGCGTGACAGCGGTCGAACAGCGGCTTGAAGACCTCGAAGTCCGCGCACGGCTTGCGCTGGGCCACCCGGTCGGGCTGTGCCGCCGGCACCTTCGGCACGTGGCGCAGGGTGAAGACGTCTTCAGCTCCGGCATCGAGCAGCCCGAGTGGGTCGTCGGCCGCGGCCTGGGCAACCGAGGCGGGCGCCTCAGGTTCGACCAATAGAGAGAAGTCATCGCGGTCGACGAGCGCCTCGCGTGCCTCGTCGTTGTCGCGAAGCGCCTGGAGGCGGGCGTGGAGCTTGATCTCCGCCACGTCGGAGCTGTCCGGCGCCGGCTCACAGCCGTTGACGCGCACGAACTCGGTGATCTCTTCGAAGCTCGCCGCCAAACGCTCGTCGGTGGTGATCGCGCGCGCCTTCACCGGAAGCTCCAGCAGACCGAGCTCGTCCTCGGCGATCATCGCCTTGAGCGTGTCGGCGTCGATCGTCACAGGTTCTGCTCGCGCCTCTGCTTCTGCAGCAGCAGCAGGGCTCCAGCTAGCCGCTGCTCGAGAGGATCAGCCGAACGGACATCTGGCCGCACGCCGGTCTTTCTCACGAATGCCTGGATCTTCGGCCACAACAGGAGCGCCTCCTCCTCGCTCATGTCGACACGCGTCGTCTCGATCGCGTCCTGGATCAGCCTCAGCACCTGCTTAGTCACCGACTTCGACAGCACCTCAAAGGCCTTCTGAAAAGGGTTGACCGTGTCGATCAGGTCGATGTGCAGGTCGTCGAGGTTGACGAAGCGTCCCGCCATCAGCACGAATCGCTTGTCGCCGACGTCCTTGACCTCGCCATTCTTGACGACTGAGTCCGTGACCACGTGCTGACGAACCTCCTCTACCTCCTCTTCGGAGATGTCCGGGTAGCGCGCGCGGATGATCTGCGGGATCAGGACCTTGTTCATCACCTCAGGGTCGATGTTCCCCGGCATCGCCTTAAGCATCGTCGGGTCCTGCAGGATGTGGGCCTTGAGGTCGTTGAGGTCAGACTCCACGATCTGCGTGACGCGAGCAGTCGTCGGCTCCCTGAACCCACCGATCTTGAGCTCGCCGAGCCCCGAGATGTCATCGGACGAGCGCTTAGTCTTGAAGTTGAAGTTCGGCGCCATCACCTGCTCCATCAGCAGCGACGCGGTGACGGCTTTGAGCATGTTGTTGACGGCGACCTTGACCGCCTCGTCACCCGCGTCAGGCTGGGCGATGAGGTTCGTGAACTGCGAGTGCGTCTTGTTGGGTGAGTCACGCGTACAGCGCCCAATGATCTGGATGATCTCCGTCAGCGAGCCGCGGTAGCCCACCGTGAGCGCGTGCTCACACCACGGCCAGTCAAAGCCTTCCTTGGCCATCCCGAGCGCGATGATCAGATCCATGTCGTCGAGCTCGTGCATTGTGCGCAGGTACTCGACGATCTTCGGCCGTTGCGCGGGATCGTCGTTGACCAGGTCGGCAACCTTGAGCACCTTGCCATCCGGTCGACGGACCCGGATAACGCCGGTCGTCGGGTCCTGACCCTCGTACACGCCGATCCCGTCGAGGATCGTGTCGACCTCGCGTAGCTTGTCCTTGGTCGACTCGCCCGACTGGACATTCGGGATGTGGAGGATCGTCTTTTTGTCGGTGTCGAGAACCTCCCCGATCGCCTCGGTGTAGCGACCCTGGTAGAAGTGGTAGCCGATCCCCAACGACTTCATATGCGTGTAGCCGTTGAGCTGGTCGTAGTAGTTGTAGGTGACCTTGGTGAACCGAGCCTCATCCTTGGCGTCCATGACGGGGACGGCGTCGCCGCGGAAGTAGGAGCCAGTCATCGCGACGACATGCGCCGAGGTGTTCCGGATCACCGCCCGCAGAAGCTCGCCGAGCCGGCTGTCCTCGGAGGCCGAGACATGATGGAACTCGTCGATGGCCAGCACCGTGTCGTCGAGCAGGTGCTCGTCGATCGCGTTGTGAGCAAAACGCAGCGTCGCGTGCGTGCAGACGAGCACCGCGTCCGGTCCCTCGAGGAAGCGTCTGACCGCCGCGACCTTGCTCGCGTCGCCGCCCGGGGTGCAAAGGTTGTTCTCCTCGCTGATCTCCCAGTCCGCGAAGAAGCCGGATGCGGTGAGCGGCGTGGGAGCAAACGACGCGCCGATCGAGCGTTCGGGGACGGCGACGATCACCTTCTTCAGCCCCTGGTTGAAGAGCTTGTCGAGAGCTATGAACATCAGGGCACGCGACTTGCCCGACGCCGGCGGCGCCTTGATCAGCAGGTACTGGCTGGCACGCTCGGCGAACGCGCGGGTCTGCATCTCGCGCATGCCAAGCGAGTCAACGGCGGTACTGCGACCGTCCTGCGCGTACTCCACGCGAACGAGGTCAGGCATCGGTTGTCACCGGCTTCTCGCGGGTCGTCGCCTCGTACATCTCGAACAGCAGCTTCAGCCGGTCGGCGTCGGAATCGAAGAACTTGGGCCGGTAGAGCGCGTCCACGGCGTCATCGAGGTCCTGATGGGCCGAGCGCAGGACCGGGGGCATCTTGTCCGGGTCGTAGAGCCCGGCCAGGGTCTGACCCGAGAACTGCTCGCGGACGCTGAGGACGGCGACGGCGGTGGCGGTGAGTTTGGCGCGGTGGGCGTCGAAGATGTCAGGCACGGGGAAGGTGTTGTAGACGAGGACCGACGAGTAGCGGATGTCGGTCTTCATTCGTCCCGCCACCGCACGGATCCACGTCATGTGCATGCGCGATTGGAGCAAGGCGAAAAGCCACGGCTCGGCGTCGTAGACAGCGTATGCCTGGTCGGAGGCGACGGTGTGAGGACCGACGAAGTCGATTGGCAGGTAGGCACGGTGTTCCGAAGAGACCCGGGGCACGACGATGGCGTTCGTGCCCCTGTGCGCCCGCTGCAAGAACCGGTACGGCCTGTCCGCCATTGCCTGCGCGGTTGTCGATCCGCGCATTCTCGCGGCCGAAACGTGGTCAAGCCGACGCTTAATCGCAGGGATCGACGCTGCGAATTCCGCCTCGTGATCCTCGATCCAGAGGCAATAACGCTCCTTGCCGCTCAGCAGTTCCGCGGCGCCGACGTACCGTCGGATGAAACGTGCGGCGCGCGGCTCTGCGGCGAGCAGCTCGTCGCGCTCGTGGCGCTCCATGTTCAGGAAGCCGCCATCAGTGGGCTTGCTCCCGAACACCATCGCCGGAAGACCCGGCGGGGGGAGTCGGTCGGAGTGGACGATCAGCTCGCGCGCACCCTCGGTCAGGTACGGACTGATCGCGTCGACGACGCGGCGGGCGCCGTCGAGGTAGAGCAGGTTTTTCGTGGGTTGCCCTTTGGGGGCCAGACCCACAACGACGCAAGTCACCCCCGCGTTTCCCTTCGCCTGGTTCGACCAGCGAAACGACTGATGTGCGAAGGAGATCTGTGCGCCCGATTCGAACACACGCGGCCACATCAAGCCGACGTGGTCGCCCTGGCTGATCGAGTTCGTCGAGACGAACGCCACGCGTACCTCGGGGCCCACGCTCACGAATTCCGCACCCTTGAAAAACCAGAGTGAGACGTAATCCAGGTTCTTGGGATACGCGGCGGTGCCAAAGTAGTCGATGAACTCAGCCTTCTGCTCCGAGCTCTGCATCGACGAACCGGCGTAGGGCGGGTTCCCCAAGACATACGTCTCGCCGACGGGACCACAGATTTCCGTCCACTCGATACGCGCCGCGTTCCCGCACACGACATTACCCGCCTCTCGCAGCGGGATCAGGGAGATCTCGGCGCCGAAAAGTTCCTCGAATTCGACGTTCATCTGGTGCTTCGCGAGCCAGAGCGAGAGGATCGCGATCTCGTGGGCGAAGTCGTCGATCTCGATTCCGTAGAAGTTGTCGAGGCGCAGCAGGGAGTCCGTGAACAGCACCGCGCGGTGCGGTTCGAGCTCGGTCGTCCGCCGCAGGATTCGGTGCTCGAGTCGGCGCAGTTCCTTGTAGGCGATGACCAGGAAGTTCCCTGAGCCGCACGCCGGGTCGAAGATCTGGATCGCCGCGATCCTCGTGAGCAGCGCGTCGAGCTTCTTGACCGTGCCGGCGGCGTCGAAGGTTTCCTCGAGGTCGTCGAGGAACAGCGGGCGGATCACCTTCATGATGTTCTCGACTGACGTGTAGTGCATCCCGAGGCCGGCTCGCCGACCCGGATGCACGACGGCTTGGATCATCGACCCGAAGATGTCGGGGTTGATCTGTGACCAGTCGAGCGTCCCGCACTCGAGGGTCACCGCGCGCGCCTTGGCCGAGAAGCGCGGTGCCGGGCAGCAGCGCTCGAAGAGGTTGCCGTTGACGTAGCCGAAGGTGCGCAGGTGCTCGGGCAGCGCTTGGCGTTCGGCGGGCTCCGTGTCGAGGACCTCAAAGAGCTGGTCGAGGAAGCCGTGTGTGTCGTCGCCTGACTCGCGCGTGTACGAGCCGAGCGCATTGGTGAAGGAGCCCTGCTCGAAGACCCCGGTGTCTTCGGCGAAGAAGCAGAACAGCAGCCGGGAGAAGAAGACGTTGAGGTCGTGGATCGCGGCATCGGTTTCGATGCTGTTGTGCCTGATGACCTCGTCGTAGAGCTTGGCCATCTTCTCCGCGGCCTTGCGATCGACGTAGTTGAGGTTCTCTAACTGCGTCTTCTCGAACCCCGCCCAAGCGCCGAAGAAAGTGGCGTTCGACGCGAGCTCGCCGACCCCGATGTCGAGAGTCGCGCCGGTCTTCTGATCGCCGGCCAGCAGGCGAGCGTCGTTCTTGACGATCAGGAACCGCGGCCGGTGCTTGACCACGCCCTCGTCGGCACGAGCGGCATCGATGTGCTCGTAGAGCGACTCGTCTGGACAGTCGGTGTAGCGGAAGTAGACCTTGTCCTTCCAGAGTCGCTCGTCCGCAGTCTCTGCCTTGTCGTAGGTGCCCGACATGAGGCGAGAGACCGAGGTCCGCGGTAACCCGTAGGCGAGCAGGAGGTCACCCAGGTATTCGACCCCCGGGCGCGGCTCGACCGCCGCCACGCGCTCTTCGATCTCTCGCAGGTTCATGTGGTCTCAACGATCTCACGTCCGGGCGACTGCACAGCAGAGCTGGTGCGGGCGAGCCGACCGAACTCGTAGTGGGAACGGAACCCCATTTGATGCCCGATTGATGCCCCGCGGGCTCAGCCTCGGACCGCCCAGAAGCACGAAAACCCGCCTGGCGAGAGGCGGGCTTCCGTATAGCGGGGGCGGGATTCGAACCCGCGACCTTCGGGTTATGAGCTCGACGATCGAAACCGGCACGGAGGCGATCATCGCGCCGTTGACCTACGCAATGCCGAACCCATGCCCGCAGCCGCCCTCGCCGCCCCCGAGAACCTCGACGCTGCTTTTGTCGTCAACTGCTGGGCGTGTCGCGTTGCAGGAAGGTTTCCAGCAGCTGGGCTGCTTCGTGTTCGTTTCCGGGCAGGAGATGGCCGTAGCGGTCGATGGTCATGGTGATGCTCGAGTGCCCCATGTAGGTCGACAGCGCCTTGATGTTGACGCCGGCGGCGATCATGTAGGACGCGTAGGTGTGGCGACACTCGTGCAACCCGATCGGGGTCAGACCGTTCGCGGCCCAGATCCTGCGCGCCCGTTGAGTGAGAGCTTCGGCAGGCAGCGGACGCCCCTGAGTGCGACCGAACACGAGCTCTGTCGCCGGGGGCTGGCGTAGACGATGCGCAGCGAGGATGCTGCGCAGTGAGTGTCCGAGTGGCACACGGCGACGTCCCGCCCGGCTCTTCGGGAGGATCGGTCCGGTTTTGTCGTCCCAGCTGCGCTCAACGCGGATCAGTCCTGCCTCGAGGTCGATGTCGGTCCATCTCAGCGCCCGCAGTTCGCCCCGCCGTAGCCCTGCGTACAGCGCCGTGGCCCACACCGCCCGATCACCGGCAGGCAACACGGCCAATAGGGCGGTTGCTTCGGCGGGGCGCGCGACGCGTTCGCGGCGCCCGCGATAGGCCGGTAACGCCAGTCCCCGCGTTGGGTTGAGGAGCACCTCGTCGCGTCCGAGCGCGCGACGGTAGATCGCTCGCAGCGGGAGCAACGTGTTGCGGATCGTCGACGCGCCAATGCCCTCAGCCACCCATGTGTCGATGAGATCCTGGACCGCGACAGTAGTGACCGCTGACAGCCGCCAGGACCCGAGTTGCGGTAGGACCCGTAGTCGCAGGGCCTGCTCGTAGCCGCGGAGTGCCGATGGCTTGTACAGGTCACCAGAACGGTTGCGGATCACGCCCGCTTGGGCCGCTGTCAGCCAACCGGTGGCGGCCTCTGCGACGGTCGTGCGAGTTGGTGCTCGTAGCCCGCCTCGGCGCAGCGCGGTCTGTGACTCGGCTCGCCATGCCCGGGCATCAGACAGGGCCTGAAAGGTCCGGCGGATGGTGCGGCCATCACGCGCGGACCACACCTGCGCCTGATACCCCGGACGACAATCACACCGCGGGCCGCTCGAGCCGGAGCAATGCTTGGCGTGGCGGACCACCACCCCCTCCGAGCCGCCACCGCTGCGCTTCGCCATGCCAACACCATTAGCTCTGAACCACCCCGAAGGGAAGTCCCGCCCGGCCCGCTGTGCGATCCAAATGCGACTGACTCCGTCGCCCATTGGCGCGCCATCCGACGCTCCTCGCCTGAACCGGCCCGGCTGCCCTCCCCCGGGCCCCTGAACCCTCCGAGGCGAGAAACCCGGCGCTGTGCAGGGCAACAGCCGGCTTCAGCGGAGGGGCAGGGATTCGAACCCTGGGTACGTCGAAGACGCACAACGGTTTTCGAGACCGCCCCGTTCAACCACTCCGGCACCCCTCCAAGGGTCAGGCGGGACGCAGATCCTAGCCGCCGAGCCCCTGGCTCACCGCCGGGCGCGGAAGAACGCTCGGAGCACCTCGGCGCACTCGACGCCCAGCACGCCCCCGGTGACCTGCGGGCGATGGTTGAGCCGGGCCTCCCCCAGCACGTCCAGGACGCTGCCCGCCGCGCCCGCCTTCGGGTCCGGGCAGCCGAAGACCACCCGCGGCACGCGCGCGAGGACGATCGCGCCGGCGCACATGGCGCACGGCTCGAGCGTCACGTAGAGCGTGGACTCGAGCACCCGCCACGATCCGAGCGCGCGCGCCGCGGCCTGCAGCGCGATGACCTCCGCGTGGCCCGTCGGGTCCTGGCGCCGCTCGCGCTCGTTGTGCCCCGCCCCGACGATCTCCCCGCGGTGGACGACGACGCACCCGATCGGGACGTCGCCGTGCTCCCCCGCCATCCGCGCTTCGTCCAGTGCGGCGTTCATGAAGTGGGTATCGGCGACCGATCTATCGGGTTGGGTCACAATCGGAGGAACTTCCGGCATTCCAGGATGTTCCCACCCGTGCCCCGCCGCCCATGACCGCTCGCCGCCCCGCCATCGCCCTCGCCCTGCTCGCCCTCGCCGCAGCGGCCGTTCCCGGCACCGCCTCGGCCGCCGCGCACCGGGTCCCCGGCGAGGTCGTCGTCAAGTACGAGGCGCCGGCGAACGCGTCGGCGCGCGCCGCTGCAGCGCACCCCCGCGGCCCCGTCGTGCGCCGCGTCCGCGACGTCGACGCCGCGCTGAAGGCGCTGCGCAACCGCGACGACGTCGCCTACGCCGCCCCCAACGTCAAGGCGCACGCCAGCGGCTACGTGCCCAACGACCCCGGCCGCTCGAACACCACCCCCGGCGGCTGGCAGCAGACGCAGTGGAACTTCGCCGGCCCCTTCGGCGTTCACGCACCCGAGGCGTGGCAGCGCCTCAACGCGCTCGGGCGCCCGGGCGGCAAGGGGATCGTCGTCGCCGTGCTCGACACCGGCGTCGCCTACCGCAACAAGGGGACCTACCGTGCCTCCCCCGACCTCGACCCCTCGCGCTTCATCCAGGGCTACGACTTCGTCGGTCACGACCGCTTCCCGCTGGACCGCAACGGCCACGGCACCCACATCGCGTCGACGATCGCCGAGGCAACGGGCAACGGCGTCGCGCTCACCGGGCTGGCCTACGGTGCCCGCGTCATGCCGGTCCGCGTCCTCAACGACGCCGGCGAAGGCGATGCGTTCGCCATCGCCCAGGGCGTGCGCCTCGCCGCCCGCAAGGGCGTCGACATCATCAACATGAGCCTCGAGTTCTCCGCCGACGTGCGCGCGCGGGAGATCCCCGAGCTGCTGGACGCGATCGACTACGCGCACCGCAAGGGCGCCCTGGTCGTCGGGGCCTCGGGCAACGAGGGCACGCGGGCGGTGGCCTACCCGGCGCGCGCCGACCACGTGATGAGCGTTGCCTCCACCACCGAGCGCGGATGCGTCTCGGACTTCTCCAACCAGGGGTCCGGGCTGGACATCGCCGCCCCGGGCGGCGGGGAGGACGCACCGTTCGCGAGCGGCCCCAACTGCCATCCGGACCAGCCCGCGGGGCGCGACATCTACCAGGTGACGCTCATGGGGCCGCGCAACCACCGGCGCTTCGGCATCCCCGGCAGCTACCAGGGGACCTCGATGGCGGCCGCCCACGTCTCCGGTGTCGCCGCGCTCGTGCTCGCCAGCGGCGTGCTCGGCGCCAACCCGTCGCCGACGGCCCTGGAGCGGCACCTCGAGAAGACGTCGCGCGATCTCGGCCCCGTGGGCCCCGATTCGCTCTACGGCGCCGGCCTCATCGACGCCGACGCCGCGACCGCGCCGCGACCGTAGCGGCGGCGCGGCGAGCGCTACGTGGTGCGGATGATCATCACCGAGCAAGGCGCGTGGTGGCTGACCTTGTTGGGCACCGAGCCCAACACGAAGCGCTTGGCCCCCGTCATCCCCTTGTTGCCCACGATGATCAGGTCGGAGCCCTGCTCCTCGGCGACGTCGAGGATCGAGTCGGCGGGATCACCCTGGCGCGCGAAGACCTCGACCTTCACGCCGGCGGCCTCCACCTCCTCGGCGGCCTCCTTCAGCGTGTTGTCGACGTCCTCGCGCGGGTTGACCATCCACGACAGCTCTTCCGGGACCTCGACGGACTCGCGCTTGAGGCGCGCGTCGGACACCGGCTCGTACGCGCTCACCAGCGCGATCGACGCACCGACCGACTTGGCGAGTTCGATGGCCTGCTTGACCGCCTCGTTGGCGGTGTCAGAGCCGTCGGTTCCGACGACGATGGAATTGAACACAGAGTCTCCCCTTCACACGGCGGGCCAGAGATGGCGCGATGATAGGCGCTCGTGATCGACCTGCACTGCCACGTCCTGCCGGGCATCGACGACGGACCCGAGACAACTGAGGATTCGCTGGCGATCGCGCGGGCGGCGATCGCCGCCGGAACGCGGACGATGGTGGCCACCCCGCACGTCAGCTGGGAGTGGCCGGACAACGACGCGGCGCGCATCGCCGCCGAGGTCGAGAGGCTGAGCGCGACGCTGCGGGACGAGGGTCTCGACCTCGAGATCCGCGCGGGCGCCGAGGTCGCCCTGACGCGCGCGGGAGATCTCGACGACGACGAGCTGCGCGCCCTGCGGCTCGGTGGCGGGCCCTACCTGCTGGTCGAGTGCCCGTTCGCGCAGTCCGCCTCCGGCTTCGAGACGCCCCTGTTCTCGCTCACCGCCCGCGGGCACCAGATCGTGCTCGCCCACCCCGAGCGCTGCGCGGGCTTCCACCGCGACCCCCAGGTGCTCGGGCGCCTGGTGTCCGGCGGGATGCTGGCCTCGATCACCGCCGGCTCGCTCGCCGGGCGCTTCGGCGAGACGGTGCGCAAAGTCGCCTGGGACATGCTGCGCCAGGGGCTCGTCCACAACGTCGCCTCCGACGCCCACTCCGAGCTGCGCCGCCCGCCGGGCATGGCGGCCGAGCTCGCCGAGGCCGGGCTGGGCGAGCACGCCGACTGGCTGACCCGCGCGGTGCCCCAGGCCATCGTCGACGGTCAGGAGGTCCCGCCGCGACCGCCGGTCGCGCTCCCGCGCCCGGCCGGGGGCGACCACCGCGGCGCCGGCATCGGCCGGTTCTTCAGACGAGCTTGATCGTGGCGATGACGATGCCGGCGATCACGAAGACGACGATCGCCGCCTGCAGCCAGATCCAGGTCGGCGACATCTGCGGCGGCTAGGCGGGGGTCTTGACCCGCCGCAGGCGGCCTTCGCCCTTGGGCGTGGGCTTGGAGTCGTAGTCGTAGGTCGGCGTGTCGCGGTCGCTCGTGCGGTTCAGGACGATGCCCAGGACCTTCGGGCCGGCCGCGCCGAGCTGGTCGCGCACGGCGACCAACGTGCGCTTGCGCGACTTCTCGAGGTCGACCACGAGGATCAGACCGTCCACCACGTCGAGCACCGCCATGGTGTCGGCGCCGACCGAGACCGGAGGGGTGTCCACGAGAACGATGTCGTGCGTGTCGTGCAGCTCGGTGAAGACGTCGCCCAGACGAGGCAGGCCGAGCAGCACGGCGGGGCTGGGCGGGATCGGCCCCGACGGAAGCACGTCGACACCGGGGTGCGAGGACGGTACGACGAGCTCCTCCGGGTCCTGGCGGCCCTCGACCAGAAGGTTGGTCATACCGCGCACGGCCGGGTTCTCCAGGTACTTGCCGAGCATGGGGCGGCGCAGGTCGCAGTCCACGGCGACGACGCGCTGGCCCGAGCGGGCGAAGGCGGTGGCCAGGCGCGAGGTCACCGTGCTCTTGCCCTCCGACGGGACCGCGCTGGACACCGCCAGCGTGCGCCGGTCGGTGTCCGGGTCGCGCGCCTGCAGGTTGGCCCGCAGCACGTCGAAGGCCTCGCGCAGGCGGTTCTCGTCCTGGCTGGAGCCGCGTTCGCGCGGGATCCGCGCCAGCACGGGCAGCGCCATGATCTCGCTGAGCTCCTCCTCGTTGCGCACGCGTTGGTCGAACAGGTTGCGCAGCACCGACAGCAACCCGGCGAGCAGCAGGGCGAAAGCGAAGGCGAGCGCCATGTAGAGCTTCGGGCGCGGCTTGGCGGGGATCGTGGGCAGCGTCGCCTGGCTGGAGACCGACACGTCGGAGCCCTGAAGGGCGATGCTCTGCTGGGTGGCCTTGTAGGAGTCGCGCGCGGCCTCGAGCTGGGTGCGCAACTGCTCGCGGCGGGCGATCGCCTCGGGCGCCGTCTGCCCCACGAAACCCTGGCCGGTGAGCGTGAGCTCGCCGATGCGCTTGTCGAGGTCGGCCAGCCGGGAGCGGCCCGCAGCGGCGGTGGACTCGCGGCGGCGCTTGACGAAGGTCGACGCGTAGGTGTTGACCAGCTGCTGGGCACGCAGCGGGTTCTGGTCGAGCGTCGTGATCTGAATCAGGCGGGTGCCGGTGACGACCTCCACGGAGATCTTGCCGGCGACCTCGTCGCGGCCGAGCTTGTAGGGCAGCGCCCGGGTGATGTCGCGCTCGACGTCGGAGGTCTGCAGCAGTGACGCGTACGTGCGCGCGAGGATGTCGTCGAGCTGCACCGCGCTGGCGCCGGTCTCGGTCGGCCGGTTCTCCCCGACGAACAGCGTGGAGGTCGCCCGGTACTGGTCCGGCAGCGTGAACGTGATCACCGCTGCTGCGATGAACGCCGTCAGGAAGGTCGCCACGAACGTCCAGCGCTGCCGGACGAGGAGGAGGTCGACGAGTTGGACGAGGGACAAGAGGGCGGACTGTAGCGGGGGTTACGGCGGCTGGGTCGGGGGTGTTGGGCAGGCCTGTGAGGGCCTGCCCGGGCGCTCAGCTCGCGGGTCCGCGAACCCTGCGCTTGGCGCGCGAGGCGCTCCAGATCAGTGACGACTTCACGCGGTCGCGCGACGGGCTGAGCCCCGGCGACTTCGGCGACAGGCCCAGGCGCCGCGCCTGCGCATTGAAGCGGTAGACGCCGGCGCGGCGCAGGTTCTCCGGGGTCTGGAAGCCGACCGACAGGGAGATCGCCACGTCGGGCCCGTTCTCGACCCAGTGCGGCACAAGCGGCGGGACGTGGACACCCTGGCCCGGCTCGAGGTCGAAGTTGGTGACGTCGACGGGCAGCTCGCCGGTGTTGCGGTGCTCGTTGCGGTGGAACGCCTCGAGCTCCGCGGTCTCGCGGTCGGGGCTCGAGTAGCGGCCGACGGCGACGCGCTTGGTGCCGCGAGCGTGCAGCAGGAAACCGATCTCGCCGTCGACGTGCGACGGGGTGGTCGAGCCGGTCGCCGCCAGGAAGATGACCGAGTGGAAGCCGCTCATCGCGCCGCGCCCGCCGGGGACCATGGGGGCGAGGTCCTCCATGATCTGGTCGTAGAGGTCCTGGTAGCCGGGCAGGCCGTCGAGCTTGCCGTCGGCCAGCACGATGGGCAGCGCGATCCAGCAGCCGTTGGTCTCGATGCCGCGCACGAGATCGCCCGGGGACGCGTCCAGCCGGGGCACCTCGCCGCCGGGCACGACGGCGCCGACGTTGCCGAGGTTGTGCTCGACCAGGTGCGAGGGCAGGCGGTCGGCCAGCTCCCCGAGAGAGTCGAACGTGAAGAGCGGGTGACCCGCCAGCCCATGCTCCACCAGGAAGGGCCTGGAACGGAAGTTCGCTTTGGCATCAGCGCGGTCGAAGGTGACCACGGCACCGGCGCGGGTGGACAGCGGGGAGTGCACTGAGCTCATGCTCCTCTGCATCGGAAGGGAAGGCGCGGGACTTGAGCATGCCAAGCTCCCGGACGCAATGGCGCTCACCTGCGAGATCATCGAGGACCTCACGGTGCTCGATCCGGCCGATCGCGCGGCCTGGGACGAGCTCGCCGTGCTCAGCAGCCTGCCCTTCTGCGCACCGGGGTGGCTCGTGCCGTGGTGGCGCCACGTCGCCCCCGCGGGTGCCGGACTGCGCCTGGCACTGGTCCGGGAGGCGGGCGACGATGCGGTCGCTGGCGTGGGCCCCTACTTCGAAGACCGTCAGCCCGGCGGGCCGGCGTGCTGGCGGCCCCTGGGCTCGGGGACCTGCGAGCACGTCGAGCCCCTCGCCCGCCCCGGGCGCGAGCGCGAGGTGGCCGAGGCCCTCACGCGGGGCATGGCCGAGCGGGGCCTGCACGGCGTGAGCTTCGAGGGCGTACCCGCGACCTCGCCGTGGCCCGCCCGCCTGCAGGCCGCGTGGCCGGGGGGCAGGCGGCCCTGGCTGCAGAGCCCCATGCACCAGATGGCCCTGACCATCAGCCTCGAGGACCGGACCTTCGACGCCTGGTACGCGACAAAGACCAGCCACTTCCGCCAGCGCCTGCGCAAGAACCAGAAGGAGCTGGCCAAGCGCGGCGGGGCCGCCCGCCTGGCCACCGAGGAGACAATCGAGGCGGACCTGCGTTCGTTCTTCCGCCTCCACCGCGCCCGCCGCTTGGGCCGCAGGGAGCGCACGTCAGTGACCCCCGCTGTCGAACGGATGCTGGTCGACGTGGGGAACGAGCTGCCGGTCGGCGACCGGCTGCGCGTCTGGTCCATCGACGTCGACGGCGTCACCATCGCCTCGAGCGTGGTGATCGTCGCCGGCGGCGAGGTCGGCTACTGGCTCAACGGGTTCGACGAGGGGCACGCGTCGATCAGCCCCTCGCGCCTGGGCATCCTCACCGTGATCCAGGACGCGTTCGCCCTCGGCGCCCGGCGGCTCGACCTCGGCGCGGGCGCCTACGAGTACAAGCAGCGCTTCGCCGACGGGGAGGAGCAGCTGCAGTGGCGCACGCTGGTCCCCGCCGGGGCACGTTCGCCGGTGACCCGACTGCAGCTGTCGGTGCCCCGCGCGCGGCGGGCGGCGGCGGCCCGCATGGATCCGGAGCACAAGGCCAGGCTGCGGCGCCTGCTGCGGCAACCGAACGACGATGGCGCCTGAGGTTCTCCCCTAGACCGGGATCCGGTCGCGCGCCGCGCGGGCGCGCGCAGCCAGGGCACGCAGCTGCGCCTTGCGCTCGGGGGGGGTCCTGGCGCCGATGACCCTGCGCGCGCGGCCCGCCCCAACCTCGCCCAGGACGATCGGCAGCCGTGGGCCGGGCAGGAGCAGGGTCCACCAGGCGATGGCGTCCTGCGCGTCGGAGAAGCGCAGCTTGTACTCCTGGCCGCCGGCGCCCAGGCTCACGACGTCCAGGCCGCGCGCATAGGCGTCCTGCACGACCTGGGCCATGATCAGCATGCTGGGCCGCACCGCCGCGTGGCGATCGTCGGAGCCGCTGAGCCACATCGTCGAGACGGCGGGGCCGCGCAGCCAGAGCTGCGCGCCGATCGTCTCCCCCTCGTGATCGACGCACCAGAGGTCCAGCCGGTCCTGCGCGAGCAGGACGGGACAGGCGTCGGCGAGCATGGCCTGAACCGGCGCGTCGACGACAGCCGAACCGCCGCGTCCTTCCCAGCGACCTTCGTGCAGGCGGACGAACGCGGCGAGGTCGCGCTCGAGCTCCGCGGCGTCGGCGGTCCGCCGGACCGCCCCGCCGTCGCGCTCCAGTGTGCGCCGCGCGCGACGGATCTGGCTGCGGAAGTTCCCGCTCTTGGTGACCATCCACGCCTCGAAGTCCTCGCCCTGCAGGGTGATCAGCGGCTCGGGCTCGACGATCTCCTGAAACAGGAGCCGTTCGCGCGCGCCCGGCCAGTGCCGGGTCAGTAGCGCCGGCCACGGCGAGCCGGCGGGCACCCCCTCCAAGGTCACCGCGTCGATGCGCGGGCGTGTCCCGGCCAGGGCGGTGACGACGGCCCGCGCGACCTCGTCCTCGCGGCCGGCGCACGCGAGCGGCTCGATCCCGCTCGTCGTCCCCGTTCCCAGCAGCTCCAGCCGCTGGACGCCCGCGCGGCCCGCGGTCAGCGCGGCAGGATAGACGCCGATAACCTCGCCGACGCTGCGCACGACGACGACGCGGAGCGCTCCTGGCGCGACGTGCCGGCGCGCCCAGCCGATCAGCCACACCGACGTGCAGGTCGGCCGGCGGGCGTCGTCGGCCAGCGCGTCCCACGCGGGGGCGATGGCGTCGAGCTCGTCGACGCTGCCCAGCAGCGTCGCCTCGACGCCCGGCTGCGCGGGGTCGGGCGTGCTCACGCGGGCGCCCCCATCCGGCCGTCACGGAGCTTCTCCAAGCGGGCGCGGGCGGCCGCCGAACCGCGCCGCAACCCCCGGTGGGCGCCGCGGGCGCGGCGCTCCGCGCGCAGCGCCGGGCCCACCAGCCGGGCGTGCCGGGCGCCCGTCGGCAGCACCAGCGTCATGAGCGGGCGGCGGTCCGGCCACAGGCGGTTGATGAGCGTGCTGTCGGGCGCCGCGCAGGAATCCGCCAGCGTCGCTGACATCTGGTCGTGGAAGACGTCGATGGCCGCGAGCTCGAGCGCCGCCCCCGGCGACAGGGCGGCCAGCGCCGGCGCGTGGGCGACCTTGAAGGCGAACATCACGTCGCCGTCGACGAGGTTGCACTGCATCGCCGCGGTCGTCCCCCCGCCCGCGAGCTCGAGGACCTGGAGCCGGCCGGCGTCGGCCATGCCCGCGCACATGTGGGTGAAGAACACGGCGTCACCCGGCGTGCTGGCCAGGGCGGTGCCCTCGTCCCCCTTCCAGCCTGCGCGTTCGAGGGCCAGGAACTCCGCCGGGGCGGACGTGTCGCCGGATCGGTCGACGACGCCGGCGTCGGGCCCCAGCTCCGCGCGCAGCTTGCGGGCCCGCGACCGCAGCTTCTTACGGCCGCCCGTGCTCACGGCCTCGTCGAGGTAGGTGTTGCCCGGGCGGCGCCGCAGCGCCGCGCGCTCGAAGCGGGCGGCCTCCACCGGCGCGAGGCCGCGCGCCTGCACCGCGGCGATGAGCCCCGCGCCGACCGGGCCCGTCGCGTCGACCGGATCCAGGACGAGCGCTGCGGCACGCCGCTCGCCGGTCAGCGCGCCGACCAGGGCGGCGGTGCCCGCCGCAACCGCGTCGCGATCGACCAGCGGCGTCGCGAGGTACGCGTACTCAGGCAGCCACGGCGCCAGGACGGGGAGCGGGATGGGCCCCCAGCGCTTCGCGCGGCGAAAGGCGGCGCAGGCCAGCCACCGGGCTCCGTCGCGAACGACGAGCAGCTCGGTGTCTCGCGCCCGCCCTTCCAGGCCCGCGAGCACGAACTCCGGCCGCAGGAACGGGTTGGGCTCGGCCGCGCGGTCGGCGAGTGCCCCCCACGCCGCGAGCTCGTCGGCCGGCAGGGTCCCGGGGCTCAGCACGGAGGCGACGGCGGCCACGTCAGCCACCCCGCACCGCTCGGTGGACCGCGCGGATCTCAGCAGCGCAGGTGGCCACGGAGAAGCGATCACGATGCTCTTCGTACCACGCCCGCGTCCGCTCGTGGACCGCGCCGTCGGCGGTCAGGGCGAGGACGGCGCGCGCCTGCTCCCCCGGGTCCGCCGACGCGCAGACGCGCCCGTTCACCCCGTCGTCGATGAGCTCGACCGCCGCGTTGTCCTCCTCGGCGACGAGCACCGAGGGCAGACCGTGCCCGCTGGCCTCGAGGACCACGAGGCCGAAGCCCTCGCGCTCGGTGGGCAGCACGAGGGCGCTGGCGCGCAGCATCGCGCCGGACAGCTCGCTCCACTCGGCGAAGCCCGCGAAGCGCACCGCATCGGTCACGCCGAGGCGCAGCGCCTCCGCCTCCACGTGCGCGCGCTCCGGGCCCGTGCCGAAGACCTCGGCGCGCCACGCCGGGTCGTCACGCTGCAGCTCGGCCAGGACCGCCGGGATCAGGTGCGGCCGCTTCTCCTCGACGAGCCTGCCGGCGAAGACGATGAGCCGCTCCCGCGCGCTGTCCTCGCCCGTCACCAAGTCACCGTCGGCGGCGACCCGGACCTGCTCCGTCGGGAACTCGGGGATCAGATGGACCCCGTGGCGGCGGCCCTCTTGGCGCAGCCGCTCGCGGTGCATGCGCGAGAACGTGATCGCCGCCGCCCCGGCGTTGATCGCCGCGCGCTGAGCCAGCCACCCGAGATCGCCGACGCGCCCGAGGCGGCGGCGCCAGGTCGCGCGCGGCAGCACCTCGTGCCAGTCGGCAACGAGCGTCGTGGCCCGGTGGGGCAGGAGCCCCAACCGGGCCGCCACGAGCGCGACGTGCGGAAAGCAGCAGACGTGCACGACGCGATACCGCGCGCCGTGGCGCAGCAGGTGCCACAGCAGCGCCGCGGCGAAGGTGAGCTTGGGGGCCATTCCCCGCCCGCCGGCGCCCGCCTCCGGGGCGGGGATCAGGCCGATGACCTCGACCGCGCCCTCGGTGCGGGTCGCAGATCCCGGCCAGAAGCGCCGTGTGAGGTAGGTGACCGGGTCCTCCCGGGCGAACTCCTGCGCCAACGTCGCGTAGAAGCGCTGCGCGCCGCCGACGGCGTAGTCGGCGTGCATGTCGCACACGAAGGCGATGCGGGCCGCGTCAGCCACGGGCCTCACCCGCCTCCGCCGCGCGCTCGTACAGGACGCTGACCGCGTCGGCCATCGCGTCGATGGTGAAGTGCTGGGCGTAGGCCGCGTACCCCCCGTGCGCGAGCGACGCCAGCTGCTGCGGGTCGTGCATCAGCTCGTCCATGAGGGTGGCCAGCGCGTCCGGGTCGCCCGGGGCCACGAGCCGTCCGCTCACGCCTTCGACGACGGCTTCGGGCGTGCCGCCGACCCTGGTCGCGACAACCGGCGTCGCGCACGCGAGTGCCTCTAGCGCGCTGATCGGCAGCGATTCCCACAGCGAGGGCAGGACGAACAGGTCGAGGGCCGCGAGGTAGGGCTGGGCGGACCCTGCGAACGGGAAGGCGCGCACCTTCTCCCCCAGCCCGAGCCGAGCGATCTCCGCCTCGACCGCGCCGGCGAGCTCGCCGTTGCCGACGACGGCGACGCGGAAGTCCAGCCGCCCCCGGGCCTCGAGCACGCCGGCTGCGCGCACCAGGCTCAGCGGATCCTTCTGCGGGCGCAGGCCGCACACGGTGCCGGCGAGCAGGCCCTCGCCCTTGAAGGCCAGCACCGCGGGGTCGGGCGCCGCATCGGGGCAGGCCGTAACGCCGTTGTGCACGACGTGCATGCGGCCGTCGAGCCCGCGCAGGCGCCGCTCTCCCTCGCGCCGCTCCCACTCAGAGACGGCGATCAGCGTACCGGTCCGCGGCACCAGCGCCTGCTCGACGACCTGGTAGACCAGCCGCTGCGCAGCCGCCGCGGCCCCGAAGGACGCGGCGAAAGCGAAGCAGTGCGGGGTGTAGACCAGGCGCTCGCGGCGCGGGAGCGCGCCGCGCACCAGGGCGCCGGCCTTGGAGCTGTGCCCGTGGACCACCGCGTATCCCCGGCGCCGGTCAAGCGCCCGCAGCCAACGGGTGCTCGCCACGTCGCGCGGGCCGGGCGCGCGCGACAGCGACACAGGGTGCAGCGGCATGCCCAGCCGAGCGAGCTCCTGTGCGGCGGGGGATCGCGCCGGCGCGGCCACCTCGACCGCCCAGCCGCGCTCGGTGAGCCCTTGGGAGAGGCGCAGCACGTGCTCGGGGACCCCGCCGTCGAGGGGCCCGAAGACCTGCAGGACGCGCCGGCCCCGGCCGTCGCCGGTCACGCGGGCAGCCGCCCGCGGCCGATGACGGGGATCGAGGGCATGTCCCTGGGGTTCATCGTGCGCCCACAGGCGGACTTGAGCGGCGGTGTGAAGAACATGTCGCATCAAGCACCATGCCCGCGAGGGCCGCGGACGACGCGGCTGTGCCTTGCGGCCGGTCGAGCCGCCTGGGGCGAGGGCTAGCGGCGTAGAACCGGGGCCCGCGGGGCTGACAGCGAACGCATCAGGCAGGCAGGCGCCGGCGGACCATCGCCGTGATCGAGCGCACGTCGGCCGGGTTGACGGTCCGCTCGACCGCGACGAGAACGACCAGGTACGCCGCGACGCCGGCCATCAGTGCGCCGATCCCGTTGCCGAGGACCGCGATGACCGCGGCCATGGCGATCGCCGCGGCGACGGTGCTGGCGAGCATCTGCGCCCAGGGAAGACCGCCGAGGACGCGGTCGACGACTGCCACCGCCGCCACCGCGATGCCCGTCTCGGTCACGAGCATCGCGACCGCGGAGCCACGCGCGTCCAGACCCGGGATGAGCCCCACGTTCAGCCCGATGTTCACGACGACCGCCGCCAGGCTGATCCACAGCACCGGGCGGGCGCGCCGTTGCGACATCAGGAACGTCGTGGCCATCGCACCGACACCGAGCAGCACGACCGCCGGCGCCAGGATCCGCAACGGGGCGGCGGCCCCCGCCAGGTCCGCGCCGAAGACCGCCCGGATGATCGCCGTCGCCGACAGCCCAAAGGCGACGGTGCAGGGCACCAGCGTGACGAGCGACAGCTTCATCGCGCGCTCGAGCGTGGCCTTGAGGGTCGGCTGGGTCGTGGCGTCGAGGTAGCTGAACATGGCGACGAAGGCTCCGAACAGCGCGACGGTGATGAACCACGTCGACTCGAAGATGCGGTAGGCCGCGCCGTAGCGCCCCACGGCGGCGGTCGACGCCATGGCGGCGAGGATCACGGCGTCCACGCGGAAGAGCAGCAGGGTGGCGATGTCCTGCAGGGCGAACGTCGCGGTGCGCACCATCTCGCCCGAGCTCAGGCGGCCCGGCCGCAACTGCCGCAGCGGGAAGTGCGGGTTGAGCACGACGCAGGAGAACGTCAGCCCGGCGACGGCCCCGATCGTGTAGGCCCACGCCACCGCGGAGACCCCCAGACCGCCGGCGAGCGCCGCGATCCCCAGCCCGGCGGCTAGCACGCGCTGCACGACGACGCCAACCGACAGGGCACCCGAGCGCTCGAGCGCCATGAAGACGTGGGCGGCGGTGCGCCCGAGCGACTCGAAGACCTGGCCCAGAAGCATGATGAGCACGACATCGCGCGTCTCCGGCGCAAGGTCCAGGAGCCAGACCACGACCAGCGCGACCGCCATCGTCGGCACCATCAGCGCGACCTTGCAGGTCAGCACGGTGCCGGTGAGCGGCGCTATCCGCGACCGGTCGGCCGCGACCTCCCGCACCAGGTTGCGGTCGAAGCCCAGGTCGATCGGGATCAGCACGATGATCGCAAAGGACAGGCCGAAGACGAAGACGCCGAGGCCCTCCTCGCCGAGCGTCCGGCCCAGCGCGGCGAAGAGCACCAGGCTCGCGAGCTTGCCGAGCACCTCGCCGACGGCGCGCACGATCGCGTTGAACGCGACCCGCTCGCCCGCCGCCTCCCCCTCGCTCAGGCGCCCGTCAGCCATGCCGGCCCAGGAACGCGCGCGCTCCGTGGCGCACCCCGCGGGTTGCGCGCCGAACCACCTGCGTCGCCGGGTGGTGGAACGCGGGCTCGAAGACGCCGGCGACCTTCGCCACAAAGCTCGGCGCGCGATCCCCGCCCCAGATGATCGAGCGGGGGAAGGCGTAGCGGTCGCCTGCGACGCCGAACTCGTTGGCGCTCACCGCGGCGTCGAAGCCGAGGTCGCACGCGGCCCGACGGGCGTCCGGCCCGAAGCTGCCGAACGGGTAGGCGAAGGTGGTCGCGCGCACGCCGGTGAGCTCCTCGAGCTGGTCGCGGCTGCGGCCTATCTCGTCGACGCACGCGTCGTAGGGAAGCCCGGCCAGGTCGGGATGGTTGACCGTGTGCGCCCCGAGCTCCATGCCGGCGGCGGCCAGCTCGCGCAGCTCGAGCGCGTTCATCATGCGGGCGCCGCTGGCCGGCGAGAGCCACGGGTTCGGCGCGCCCACGAGGCCGGTGGCGATGTAGAAGGTCGCGGGCACCCCGAGCTCCTGCAGCAGGGGCAGGGCGGCCGCGTGGTTGTCCTGCATGCCGTCGTCGAAGGACAGCGCGAAGCGGCCTGGGGGCGCGGTGCCGCCGTCGGCCTCGGCCAGCAGGTCGGCCACGGTGCGAAACGCGAAGCCCGCGTCGTCGAGCAGCTCGAGCTGGAACCGCAGCCGTTCGGGGGCCACCTGGAGGAACAGAGGGTCGTCCTGGGGCCCGAGCGTTCCCACCCCGTGGTGACAGACGACGACCGATCGCTGACGGGCGACGCGACGCAGCGCGGTGCGCGACGGCGATGGCGTGCGTGGCCGTCGTGGAGCGCCGCTCATGTCAGAGGGCATCGTATGGCGGCCCCGGCAGCCGAATCGGACATCCGTCCACCGCGGGCGACGACGCGCCGGGCCGCGGGTAGTTCATGGTTGCGGCGTGTCTGCCGATAGAGAGGGAGATGACCCATTCGCCGGTGCCCTCCGCTCCCCGTTCTGCCACGAGAAGGCGACGCCCCATGCCCGTCAACACCCACCGTCAACGCGCGCTGCGCGCAGCCGCCGCCGCCCTGGCCGCGTGCGCCGTCGGCGCTCCCGCCGCACTGGCCGCCGATCCCGTCGTCGTCGCCGTGGGCGACATGGCGTGCGGCGCCGACACCCCGGCCGGGACCGACTGCTTGCACGCGAAGACCTCCGACGTCGCCGTCGGCCAGAACCCCGACGCCGTCCTCACCCTCGGCGACGACCAGTACGAGCAGGGCCAGCTCTCGAACTTCAACACCTACTACGGGCCGACATGGGGCCGGCTGAAGTCGGTCACCCGGCCGACGGCGGGCAACCACGAGTACCTCACCTCAGGCGCGGCCGGCTACTTCGACTACTTCAACGGCTCGGGCGCGACGGCGGGCCCGGCGGGCGACCGCGGCAAGGGCTACTACTCGTTCAACCTGGGCAGCTGGCACCTCGTCGCGCTGAACTCCAACTGCACCGTCGTGTCGTGCAGCGCCGGCTCGGCGCAGGAGTCGTGGCTGCGCGCCGACCTCGCCGCCAACACCGCCCCCTGCACGCTGGCCTACTGGCACCACCCGCGCTGGTCGTCGGACACCAACGAGCTCAACTCGACGTCGGTCGACCCGCTGATGCGCGCGCTGTACACCAGCGGCGCCGACCTCGTCCTCAGCGGCCACGCGCACGACTACGAGCGCTACCTGCCCCAGGACCCCGACGGCGCGCCGGACACCACGCGCGGCCTGACGGAGATCATCGTCGGCACCGGCGGCCGCAGCGAGGTGTCCTTCTCCTCGACGCCGAACCTCAACAGCATCGTCCGCAAGACGGGCACCTACGGCGTCCTGCGCCTTGGGCTGCACAGCGGCTACTACGACCACAAGTTCCTCCCGATCGCCGGGCAGACCTGGAGCGACTCCGGTGCGGGCGACTGCCACAACGCCGCGAGCTCCCAGCAGCGCCAGCTCACCTTCACGCCGTCAGGCGACACCTACGCCGACTCGGGCCGGCCCTCGGCGAACTTCGGCAGCGGCACCACGATGTCCGCCGACGGCTCACCGCAGCGCGTCTCCTACCTGAAGTTCCCGGTGTCCGGGCTCAACGGCACCAGTGTCAAGAGCGCGAAGCTTCGCCTCTACGTCAAGGACCCGTCCGTCAGCGGCGGGACCTTCAACACGGTCGCCGACACGAGCTGGGGGGAGTCCACCCTCACGTGGAACAACCGCCCCGCGGCCGGGGCCGCCGTGGGCACCCTCGGCTCGGTCGCCAAGAACCGCTGGTACGAGGCCGACGTGACCCCGCTGGTCAAGGGCGACGGGACCGTGGCCGTGCGCATCTCCTCGACGAGCAGCGACGGGGTGCTCTACGCGACGGCCGAGGCCGGAACCGCGCTGGCTCCACAGCTCGTCGTGACCGCCGCCCCGGGCGACACGACCGCGCCGTCGACGCCGGTGACCCCCACCGCCACCGCGGCGAGCTCCACGCGCGTCGAGCTCACGTGGCCCGACAGCACCGACAGCGTCGGCGTGACGGGCTACCGCATCTTCCGCGACGACGCGCCCGCCGGCACGTCGTCGACCAGCACCTACGCCGACATGACGGTCGCCGCCGGCTCGACGCACACCTACGCGGTCGCTGCCTACGACGCCGCCGGCAACGAGTCGGCGCAGTCGGGCAGCGTGACGGTGACCACGCCGGCGAGCACGACCACGGCCGCCACGCTGACGATCGACGCGACCGAGGACACCTACGTGCAGGACAACCTCCCGAGCTCGAACTTCGGGATCGACACGGCCACGATCTACGACGGCAGCCCCCGCCGTAACGTCTTCCTGAAGTTCCCCGTCTCCGGTGTGGGGACCCGCCGGGTGACCAAGGCCGTGCTGCGGCTCAAGGCCGACAACCCGTCGGTGTTCGGCGGCAGCTTCCAGCGTGTGGCCAACACCTCGTGGTCGCAGGGCACGATGACCTGGAACACGCAGCCGACGGCCGACACGACTGTGCTGGCCACCATGGGCGCCACCGCGCAGGACGCGATGTACGACATCGACGTCACCGGCCTGGTGAGCGGCGACGGGATGGCGTCGGTGCGGATCTCCTCGACCAACGCCGACGGCGGCGGCTACTACTCCACCGAGAGCGGCATTCCGGCCCAGCTGATCCTCACGACCGGCTGAGCCCCGCCCGGGCGGCGACCCCGCGGACCACCCGCGCGACCATCGGTCCTGCGGTCTCCGCGGCGGCGACGAGCCCGGGCAGGGGGTCACCCCGGTCCCAGACCGCGCCGACCTTCGGCCGCGGAGAGCGCCACAGCAGGCGTCGCGGGTACCCGTTGCGCGCAGCCGAGATCTCCGCCGCCAGCCAGCGGTAGTGCACGCCCACGCGATAGCCCGCGTCCGCGGGTGGCGCCGTGCCGGTCGTGACGGCGTGCCAGGCGTGGGGCAGGTTGACCCCCGAGGCCGTCGCCAGCGGCAGCGATCCGTAGAAGCGGGTGTTGACGTCGATGAGCGCAGGTCCGCGCACCGTCGACAGGAACTGCAGCTGCGCCAGCCCCCAGAAGCCCGTCCCGGCCAGCAACCGCGCCGAGCGCGCCACCAGCTCGGCGTCGGGGGCGACGCTCAGGGCCAGGGTCGAGCCCCCCACGGGTACCGGCCATTGCCGGCGGGCGACCTGCTGGAAGCGGGCGACGACGACGCCGTCGCGGTCGGTGACGAGCGCCAAGCCCACGAGCGGCAGCGCCGCGACCTCCTGAACGAGCAGGGGCTCGTCCTCCGGGAGGCCGTCGAGGACCACGTCTCGCTCTGCGACCGTGGCCACGACGTGCGGCGTCGACAGCCCCGAGTCCGGGCGCGGCGGCTTGATGATGTGCGGCAGCGGCGGATCCGCCCGCCTGATCTCCGCGACGGTCGCCTCCATGATCGTCAGCGGGACGGTGAGCCCTGCCTCGTGCGCCCGGTCGGGCAGCAGGCGCTTGTCGCGCAGTCGCGCGAGCGGCTCAGGCCCCGGGTAGGGCAGGATCGCGGCGGCGGACAGGCTGCTGCCGGCGGCGATCAGCGCGTCCAGGGTCTCGTCCTGGGCCGGGTAGACCACCAGCGGCCCGTGCTCGAGCGCCGCCCGCCCCACCGCCGCGGCGTAGGCCGCCGGCTCGGTGTAGCCGTCGGGGCCGACGATGCGCTCGACGGCGCGGCGCGACCAGAGGCCGGCCGAGCCGCGGCTCGGGGCCATCGCGCCCGTCCGCACCCCCGCCGCGGCGAGCGCGCGCACGCCGCCGACCGCCCAGCGCAGCTGCGCGTCGGTCACCAGCGCGTCGAGGGTCACGCGCGCCCCGGCAGCAGCGACATGACGAAGCGCAGGTCCTCGGGCGCCGACCAGCGCTCGACGAGCACGAGCACGAGCCCGTACGCGGCCACCCCCGCGACCAGCACGACGCCCAGCGGGGCCGCCAGCAGTCCCGTCACGGCGGCCATCGCCGCGCCCGCGGCCACCGGGCCGGCCAGCAGCGGGACCCAGCGCACGCCGCCGACCGTCCGCCCCGCGAGAGCGATGACCGCGCCGCCGAAGGCGAGCTCGGTCAGCAGCATCGCGGCGGCCGCGCCGTCCGCGCCACGGGCGGGGATGAGCACGAGGTTCGCCACGATGTTGATCGCGACGCCGGCCGCGGTCAGCAGGACCATGACCCGCGGGCTGCGGCGCGAGACGATCAGCGAGCTGGAGATGCCGACGGCGGCGACGACCAGGGTGGTGGGGCCCAGCAGACGCAGCGGGCCCGCCGCTCCCGCGAGGTCGTCGCCGTAGATCAGCGTCACGATCTGCTCCGGGACGACCGCGAAGACCACGGCGGCCGGGACCAGGGCGACCAACGCCACCTTCAGGGCGCGCGCGTAGGCGGAGCCCACGGGCGGGTCGGAGGTCGTGGTCAGGTAGGTGAACATCGCGTTGAACGCCGTCAGCACCGAGGCCGACACGAAGAACGTCGACTCGAACAGCCGGTAGGCCGCGCCGTAGACACCGACGACGCCCGCGGACGCGAGGATCGACAGCAGCACGGTGTCGGCGCGGGCCAGTGTGACGGACAGAACGTCCTGCTGCGCGAAGGGCAGCGACCGCCGCAGGATCGGCCGCCAGCGCGCCGGGCGGACCGACACCGGCCGCAGATCGCCCGTGCGCGCCAGAGCGATCACCGGCACCGCCAGCCCCACCAGCGAGCCGATCGAGTAGGTCAGCGCGACGGTGGCCACCCCCGCGCCGCCGGCGAGAACCGCGAGCCCGAGCGCGGCCGCCAGCACCCGCTGGACCAGCAGGCCGGCGGAGACGGGGGTCAGGCGCTCGCGCGCGGAGAAGACCGAGACCATGGTCCGCGCGAGGGAGTCCGACAGCACGCCCGCGGCCAGCAGCCACGTCGTGTGCTGCGTGGTCTGCGACGCGCCGGTGAGCGACAGCGCCGCCGCGGCCACCGCGAACAGCGGGATCCCAACGCCGAGCTTGAGCGCGACCACGTCGAACAGCGTCCGGCCCAGAGCATCCGGCTCGCGCGCGAGGTGCCGCACGAGGAAGCGGTCGTAGCCCAGCTCGACGATCAGCGTCAGCAGCTGCAGGTAGGCCAGGGCGAAGACGAAGGCCCCGAGCCCCTCTGCGCCCACCTCGTGGCCGAGCGTCCCGAAGAGAATCAGCGAGGCGAGGCGCCCGAGCACCTCGGACCCTGCGCGGACGAGGGTGTTGCGCGCGGCGCGCTCGCCGATCGCGCGGGCGCCGGGGTCGGCGTTGCGGGCACCCTCCAAGCGCCGCAGGCTACCCCGGCGCGGCGGCACGGGTCACCGCGTCCAGCACGATGCCCAGCAGCTCCTGCACCGCGTCGTCGATCGAGACCTGGGTGACGACCGGCAGCCCCTCGTCGGCCGCACGGGCGACGAGATAGCTCTGCAGCTTGCGGATCGTCGGCAGCTGCTCGAGGTAGCGGTCGACCGGCCCCCGCTGCTCGGCCTGGTCGCGGGCGGCGAAGTGGCTGCGGTGCACCTCTTCGTCCTCCACCGCGAGGATCGCGTGGACCACCAGTGCCCGCTCGCAGAGCTCCGGGGGCAGGACGCCGGGCACGAGGTGAACGCCCTCGAGGATCAGTGGCGTGCGCTCGTCGATCGCGCGGCGCACGATGGCCCGTACCGCCGAGCCGACATGCTCGGCCTGGACGCGGAAGCCGAGCAGGTCGGCGTCGTCGCCGGGGGCGACGAGGCTCGTGACGGCGCGGCGCGCCTCGAAGGAGGAGACGTGGACGTCAGGCATGACGTCGGCCGCGAAGAACGTCCGCAGGATGTGGCGGATCATGTCCGTCGAGGTCGAGCGCGTGATCGCCAACCGCCCGCCCAGCGCCGAAGCGACCGTCGACTTGCCGCTGCCGGCGGTCCCGCCGAGAAGGATGACCAGCGGCCGGTCCATCGCGGCCAGCGCCTGCCAGCGGCGGTAGCGCTCTACGGCGGTGGCGCCCTCCTGCTGCCCGAGGACCCGCTCGACCAGCGCACGCAGGTCACCGCTGTCGATGCGCTCGGCCGGCAGTGCAGACTCGACCTCCTCGGCGATCTCGTAGGCGCGTCCGGGCGCGATCCCGACGGCCATGATCGACTGCGACATCAGGCCCTTGGAGAAGGGCAGGCCCGTCGGGCCGCGCATGACCAGCACCGCAGCGCTCACGGCGAAGGGCGGTGCGCGGCCGCGACCTCGTCGTGCAGCGCGAGCAGCGCCGCGTCGAGGTCCGTCTCCCCGGCGAGGGCCACGGGGCGGTTGCGGACGAAGACCAAGCGGGCCCCGGCGCGGTCGGCAGCCTCGGCCACCGTGTCCACCGCGGCCGCCTTGAGCTCGGTGAGGTAGACGTCGCAGCGCTCGCCCGCCGCGCGCTCCAGGTCCTGCGCGAGCGGCCCGCGGCGCGCGAGGTTGCGCGACGTCCGGACGGGCGGCACGCCCTCGAGGTCACCGGCGCCCGTCGTGAAGAAGGCGACGCGGTCGTCGGGCGCCACGGCCTCGACCGGCTCGGGGACGAGCCTGAAGCGGATGACCTCCCCCGGGCACCACCGCCCGACGTCCGCCGCCAGCTCGGGGTCGCCCTGGACCGCGACCAGCGCGAGCCGGGAGCGCAGGAGCCGGTAGGGGCCCATCTCCGCCAGCGCGCCCTCCCGGGAGCCCACGACGCAGACGCTCGCGTCGACCTGGACGGGCGGCAGCGCGGCGCCGGAGCCCTCGAAGAGCACGACGCCGGGGTCCTGCTGCGCGGCGAGAGCGGCCCCCGCCTCGACGTTGGACTGCACGCACGCACCGGCCAGGCCGCCGCCCACGCGGCGGCAGCCGACGGTGGGCACGCCGGCCAGCACCGCGTCCTCGAGGTAGTCCGACGCCGCATGGCGCCCGGCGCGCGCGATCGTCAGCAGGTCGCCCAGCGACGTCTCCGGGGACGCCAGGACGGGCTCCGCCGGGCCGCCGCGCCCCATCGCGACGATGAGCGGGTTGCGGCCCTGCTCGCGCAGGAGCGTCGCCCAGTGGCCGCACACGGCGGTCTTGCCGGTCCGCTTCCCCGTGCCGATCACGGCGAACGAGGGGCACGCGAAGGGCGCGGGGGCCAGCGCCGGCGGGCGGATCTCGAAGTCCGCCCCCACGTAGCGCAGGCCCAGGTCGAGCGCGACGCAGGCCAGGCGGAGCTTGGCGGCCGCGCCGTGCACGGGCTCGTCGGCGAGATCGACCACGCGGTCGACGTCCGCCGCGGCCAGCTGCCTCAGCGCCTGCGCTGGATCGCCGAGCGTGACCGGCACGCCGTAATGGCGACTCGGGTCGGCGAGGATCTCCGGCGTCAGCTTCTCCTCGCCGCCGCAGAACACGGCCGCGCGCACCGTGGCCTGGGCCGCCAGGCCCGCGAGGGCGTCGCGGACGGCGTCGGGGTGATGATCTCCGTCGATCAGCGCGATGACGCTCGGCACGGCCGACACGCTAGACGAGGCTCCGGCGCTCAGACGACGCGAGCCAGGGCATCGAAGAGCCGGCCCGCGGCGGCCTCGGGGGCGAATCCCTCGCGCGCGAAGCGCCGGCCCTCCTCGCCGGCCCGGGCCCGCAGCCCCGGATCGCGCAGATACGCGGCGATCGCCGTCGCCAGCAGCGCGGGGTCGGCCTCGGCGACCAGTGTGCCCGTGCGGCCGTCGAGGACCGACTCGGCGGTGCCCCCGAGCGCCACGGCGACGGCGGGCACGCCCGTCCAGCTCGCCTCGATGATGCCGGCGCCCAGCGCCTCCATCCCGAAGCCCTGCTCGTCGCGGTAGGTCGCCGAGACGAAGACGGTGAGGCGCCGCAGCACCCCGGCGATGTCGCCCACGAAGCCGGGCAGCTCGACGCGGTCGGCGAGCCCGAGCTCGGCGGCCAGGGCGCGCAGCTCGTCGGGGTAGTCCGGGAACTCCTTGACCGGGCCGCCCGCCAGCACGACCCGCAGGCGGGGGAACTCGTCCGACAGCAGGGCCGCTGCGCGCAGGATGTGGTGGTGGCCCTTGTAGGGCAGCAGGCGCCCGAGGGTCCCGATGACGGGGTCACCGGGTTCGGGGCGCTGCGACGGCGGGTCGTCGGGCAGGGTGATCGGGACGCCGACGACGCCCAGCAGCCGGCGCCCGCGCCACGGGCCGAGCGGCTCGGTCACCGCGTGGCTCACCGCCACGACACCGTCGACCGCCGCCGCCAGCGGCCGCGACAGGGTGCGGTCCCACGAGAAGTCGACCTTGTGCCAGACCAGCGGGACGCCCAGCGCCCGGCACGCCGGCAGGGCCAGCAGCGCCGCCTTCTGCCCGATCGCCCAGACGACGTCGGGCCGTCGCTCGCGCAGGTCGCGCAGCAGCGGCCGCGTGAAGCGCGCGGCCCGCACCGGGTCCGGCTTGCCCTCCATGCCGTGCGCCGCGGCGACCCCCAGTCCCTGAGCCTGCAGGCGGTCGCGCACGGGCCCGTCGGTGAGCAGCAGGACGCGGGCGTCGACCCCAGCGGGGCGGTGCGCGAGGAATGCGTCCATCGCGAGCTCCGCGCCGCCCAGGACGCCGTAGGAGGAGATCACCAGGACGTCTATGCCAGCAGCGTAGTGGGGCTCTCGACCAAGTGTCCAGCGGCGCGTTGGACACCTCAGGACAGGGCAGGGCGGGCCGATTGAGGGAGGGACAGCCACACAGATCGTCACCTCCCGAGAAGGGCAAACCCGTCGCAAGGCGGGGACGCAAAGCCACGGGACCCCCACGGGGGTCAGCCGGGTCACCGAAGGAGCCGCTTAGGGGTGACAAGCGACCAGAGAGGTCACCCCCATGCTTCACTGCCGGCTTGCAGCACGACGTCTTCTCACCCTCGCCCTCGCCCTCGCGGTGATGGTCCCGGTGCTCGGTTCGGTCGCCTCCGCGCAGGCCCGCGCCGCCGCCGTCGGCATGCAGCTCCACGTCCTCTGGGGCGACGTCACCACCGCCGAGGCCGAGCGTCAGGTCCAGCAGGCGGCCGACGCCGGCGCCAACGTCGTGCGCATCGACGTCGGCTGGGCGTCCATCGAGGGCGACGGCAAGGGCCAGTGGAGCGAGTACCACCTCAACCGCCTCGACAAGGTCGTCGCCGCCGCCGAGGCTCGCGGGATCAAGCCGCTGCTCGGCCTCGCCGACTCGCCGTGCTGGGCCTCCAGCGCCCCGGACTCCGAGCGCCAGAACTGCACCGGCTCGTGGTGGGATCGCGACGTCACGCACTACCTGCCGCGCAACCCCGCCGACTACGCCGACGCGCTCACCTTCCTCGCCCGCCGTTACGGCACCCGCGTCGCCGGCCTGGAGATGTGGAACGAGCCGAACCTCGACTTCTTCAACCGTGGCGCCGACAAGGCCGTCCGCTACGCCGAGCTCGTGAAGGTCGCCTACGCCAAGGCGAAGGCCGCCGCCCCCGCCGTGACCTTCATCGCCGGTTCGCTGTCGGAGTCCGACACCGAGTTCACCGAGGCGCTCTACCGCGCCGGGATCAAGGGCTCCTTCGACGCGTTCTCGATCCACCCCTACAGCCACGACGTCTCCCCCACGGCCGCCCGCACCGAGGACCTCAAGAAGGTCAGCTTCGCCCGCGGCGTCCCCGCCGTGCACGACGCCATGGTGCGCAACGGCGACGACAAGCCGCTCTGGCTCACCGAGTTCGGCTGGTCGACCAACACGGTCCGCGGCGGCAACGCCTGGGAGAACGGCGTCGACGAGGCCACGCAGGCCGTCTACGTGCGCCAGGCGCTCGACCTCGTCCGCAGCTGGAGCTACGTGCCGGTCGTCATCTACTACGGCATGAAGGACATGGGCGCCAACCGCAGCGACATGCTCTCCAACTACGGGCTGACGCACACCGACGGGTCCGCCAAGCCGGCGCTGGCCGCCTTCCGCACCGCTGCCGCCGACCGCAGCCCGCTGCCCCCGGTCGCGACCCCCGCTGCCGCCTCCGACGCTGCCGCGACCACGGTCAACGCCGTCGCGAAGGTCGCCCCGAAGCAGGCGCCGAGCACGACCACGGCAACCGAGCGCGCCGCGCGCCTCGCGGTCGCCAAGCGCGTTGGCGCCCGCGCCCGCGCCACCCGCGCCGTCGCGCTGAGCCTGGCGCGCCGCTCGGTCATCCGCGTCCATGGCCGGGCCCCGGGCTCGCGCAAGGTCACCCTCATGGTCCGCCGCGTCGTCGCCCGCGGCGCGTCGATCAACGCCTCCCACGGCCGGGCGCTGCGCCTGCTGGCCAGCGTGACCAAGCAGGGCCGCTTCGACCGCACCTTCTCGACCGCGCGCTTCCAGCGCGGCTCCTACATCGTGACCCTCGCCGGCGGCGGTAACGGCCCGCGGCCCTCGGCGAAGCTGGTCGTGCGCTGAGCCGCACCGGCCCTCGCCGCCCGACCCGCCTGTGATACTGGCCCGGCATGGTCAACGGCGGTCTTTCGCGGTTCGGGCCCCTCGCCGCAGCGGTCGTCGCCGCGCCCCTCGGTGCGCTGGCCATCCTGCTGGCCTACCGCACCAACCCCGCGGTGCCGCTGGCGGCGCTCGGCGGCGTCGGCGTGATCCTGCTCGCGTACTTCCGCCCGCTTGCGGGCGTGCTGCTGGCGCTCGCGCTGGTGCCACTCGAGGTCTTCGCGTTCACCTTGGGTCCGGTCGGCCTCGGCCCCTCGGAAGCCGTCTTCGTCGTGACGGGCTACGCGTGGGCGGCCAAGCGCTTGGGCGCGGGGCTCACGCCGTGGGCGCCGTCGCAGATCAGCCGACCCATCGCGCTGCTCTGGGTCGCCGGCCTGCCGGGGGTCCTGGTCGCCGAGGATCCCGTCAGCACGATCCGCTTCCTCGTCGTCTGGGGCGCCTTCATCCTCGTGATGATGCTGATCGCCGTCGAGGCCGACCTCCCGGCCATCCGCACGCTGCTCTTCGGCCTGGCGATGACCGCCGCGGTGGTCGGGGCGACGGCCGCGGTCGGGGTGTCCGGCCAGCAGCAGAAGCTCTCGGCCACCGGCGACACCGCGACCGGCCGCGCCGACGGCGCCTTCGGCGACCCGAACATCCTCGCGACCTTCCTCGCGATGGCGCTGCCCGCCGCGCTGCTCGTGGCCGTCGGGGGCCGCTGGCGGCGGCGGCCGCTGGCGATCATCGCCGTCGGCGTGATCTTCTTCGGCCTGGCCTTGTCGCTCTCGCGCGGTGGCTTCCTCGCCGCCTTTGGCGCACTGCTGGTGATGCTGGGCTGGGCGCCCCTGCGGCGGATCGCCGCCGCCGCCGCGGTGGGCCTGGTGCTCCTGACGGTCCTCAACGCCAACCCGCTCGCGGGAACCCAGCAGGTGCGGACGGTGGTCAACCGCGTGAGCTCGGTACGCCAGCAGAGCGGCTCGCAGACCGACCAGCGCGGGCTCATCTACTCCGAGACACCGAAGATGATCGCCGACTACTGGGTGACCGGGGTGGGCGCGCTGAACTACCCGAACGTCGCCCCGCGCTACGGCATCATCGACCCGCAGACCGGCGAGACCTTCGACCACGCGCACAACATCCCCCTGACGATCGGGGCGGAGTTCGGGTTCCTCGGGCTCATCGCGCTCGTCTGGCTCGTGATCGCCCTCGGCCGCATGCTGATCGCCGCCTGCCGGCGGCGGGCTGGCCGCCCGCGCGAGCTGGGCTTCGCCGTGACCGGAGCGCTGGTCGCCCTGGGCCTTCAGGGCATCGTCGACTTCACGCTGCGCTCCAACATCATCGCCGCGGTGGCGTTCGTCATCCTCGGCGCGCTCGTGGCCATCACGCACGCCGCGCACGCGACCGAGCCCGCGGGGCCGGCGCTCAGATCCGGCGCGTGACCGGGCGGCGCAGGAACTGCTGGAACATCTTGACGCGCAGGTCGCGGGTGCCCAGCGCCGCGGGGAGCACGACGCGGAAGTGGTTGCTTCGATCGAGCCGCAGCGCCACCTGATAGCGCAGCGTGCCCCGCCGGGCCACGTCGATCTGGTAGGCGCCACCCGCGGGGCCGGAGCCCGACGCCACCACCCTGCTGCCGCGCCGGGTGAGGCGCAGGCGCAGGGCCCGAGGCCCGCCGGGCCGGCTCGAGAACCCGCGCCGCAGGGCGGCGACGGCAGGCTTGGCGCGCCCGCTTCGCTCGAACGCTCCGAAGTTGAACTCGGGCGTGTCGCGCACCGCGAAGATCATGGCCCCGCGCACGTAGCTGACGGTCTCCAGGGCCTGCATCGTGTCCAGCAGGTTGGCCGCCTGGACATTGCGCGTCACGCAGACGTGCCCGCCCTGGGTCACCTGCCGGGGGAAGCAGCTCGTCCAGCCGAACTCGCCGAGCCACAGCGGCGTGCGGTCGCCATTGGCGCGCTGCACGGCTCGGACGTGCTTGAGCGCGTCCAGGACGAGGTCGTAGAAGTGGACCGACAGCAGGTCGTAGGACCCCTTGATCCCGGCCGCGTACAGCGCCCGGAGGAAGCGGCCGTCCTTGCCGACGAAGGCCCCAGCGAGCACGGGCACGCGCGGGTTGGCCCGCTTGATCACGGGATAGGCGGCCTTCAGCAGGGCGGCATAGCGCCCGACCTTGTCCGGGCCGGCGAAGTAGAGCTCGTTCGACTGGTCGGGCTCGTTGTAGACCTCGATGCCCGCGAGGAACGAGCCCCAGCGCCCTGCGGCAAAGCCGGCGAAGCGCGCGAAGTCGTTCGGGTCCGTGGGTGGGTAGCGACCTGCCCCGGCGCGCTCGGCGACCGTCGAGCACGTGCCGCGGACGGACGCGGGGGCTGAAGAGGCCCAGCACGGCGTGAAGCCGAGCGTGAGCGCCACCTTCAGGCCCCGCCCGGACGCCGCCTGCATCGCGTGGTCGATGAGCCGGAGGTAGGCCGGCTCCATCTGCCCACGCCGGTCGGGTTCCAGGTCGCCCCACTGGCCGTAGAGGCGGACCATGTTCGCGCCGGTGCGACGCGCTGCGTCGAGCTGGGCGTCGACCTCCCGCAGCGAGGTCGAGCCGTCGACGTCGACGAGCTGGACGCCGCGCAGGGCGGGCCCGCGGGTGGCCGCGGACGCGGGGCTCACGGCCTGCGACACGGTGATCGCGCTCAGCGCGACGCTCAGCAACGTCAGGAGGGGTCTCGGAGTGCGCATGGTTGGGTCGGGCGCACACAGGGGCTGCGCACGTCCAGGGTAGGACACCGGCGCCGCCTCGCGGTTGCGGCCCTGGACGAATCTCCGAGTCGGCCGCGTTGTGTTCTAGGGTCCCCGCCTTGTCCGCTGACGGCGACGCCGCCCACAGCTCGGGCCTCGGGGCCCGCCCGCTCGATCCGCCCCCCGGCCCGGGACGCTTCGCCCGCGTGGCCGACCTGACCGCCCAGGGATGGGCCTCCGGCGCCGCTCCGCCGCCGGGCACCTACGCGCCGGCGGTTGCTGCGGAGCCCGCGGAAGCCCGCGCCGACACGCAGCGGATGGACGGCGTAGACCTGGCGCCCGAGCTCTCCCCTGCCGCCCGCCGCTGCCTGACCGACGTCTTCGCCCTCCTGGACCGCGCGACCCTCCTGCTGTCGCAGGCCGCTGAGATCGTCGCGCGCGACGCGCAGGGGCCAGCGGCCGAGCACGTGCCCGCGAGCGCGGCGGGCGCGCGCACCGCTGCGGTCGACCTCGCCGTCCGCGGCCTGCCCCGCGGGCAGGTGGGTGAGCGCCTGGTCGCCGAGCACGGGGTCAGCGATCCGGGGCCCCTGCTCGACGACGTCTTCGGATCCGGCACGCCCGCCTCCGGCAGGCTGCTGGATCAGGTCACTCGGCGGCCCTGAACACGGCCAAGGCGGTGAGCGCGAGGATCTTCAGATCCAGCGCCAGGGACCAGTGCTCGATGTAGTAGTTGTCCCACTCGACCCGGTCGGTCAGCGACGTCTGTCCGCGCAGCCCGTGGACCTGAGCCCAGCCGGTGATGCCCGAGCGGACGCGGTGGCGGTCGTCGTAGCGGCTGATGTCGCGGTTGAAGAGCTCGACGAACTCGGGGCGCTCAGGACGCGGGCCGACGAGGCTCATCTCACCGCGCAGCACGTTGAGCAGCTGGGGCAGCTCGTCCAGCGACGAGCGACGCAGGAAGCGTCCGACCCGCGTGCGCCGGTCGGCGCCTTCGACGCCCCCGGGCGCGCTGCCCGCGCGGGGGATGAACCCGTCGGCGACGGGCTCGGCCGCCATGGTCCGGAACTTCAGGAGGTCGAACGCGCGCCCGTCGCGGCCCACGCGGCGCTGGCGGAAGAACACGGGGCCCGGGGAGCTCAGGCGAACGGCGGCAGCCGCCAGCAGCAGGACCGGGGCGAACACCAGGAGGCCGAGCGCTCCGGCACAGCGGTCGATCGCGTGCTTGACCGCGAACTGCCAGCCCAGGGGGTCGGTCCCCCGCAACGCCAGTAGGGGAGTGCCCCCGAGCGCCTCGTACTGGAAGCGGTCGTTGAAGGAGTCGAACAGGCGCGGGACGAGGGAGACCTCGAGGCCCAGCTGCTCGCAGCGGCGCACGAGCGGGACGAGCGCGTGGTCCGGCGCGGAGGAGAACGCGAGCACGACGTGCCGCGTCGCGGTCAGCTGGGCGACCCACTCCAGGTCGTCGGGCCCGCCGAGGACCGGGAGCTCGTGCTCGTCGGAGTCGGCGTCGGCGTCGCGCAGCGGCTCCGCGTCCAGGAAGCCGACGGGCCGCAGGCCGTACTCCGGGGTCGCCGCGAGGCGTCGTGCGACGCGCTCGCCCACGAGGCCGGCACCGACTACGAGCGTCGGGCGCGCGATCTTCCCGGCCGCCCGCGCACGGCGCTGAGCGATGATGGCCACGACCCGGAACAGCCCCACACCGGCGAGGCCGACGATCCACAGGTGGCCGAGGACCGCCGAGTCGATCTGGCTGCCGAAGGCGTAGTCGTCCAGCACCGCGGCGCTCATGGCACCGATGGACACGGAGCCGACCACCGGCACGATGCCGTCGAGGATGCGCACGCGCATCCGGCGCCGGTACATGCCGCGGATCGCCAGCAGGATCATCGTCAGCCCCGGGAAGGCCAGGATCGGCCACGACGCCGAGGTCTCGACCGGGGCCCCCGGCCAGCGCATGGTCACCTCGGCGGCGAGCACGAGCGCGGCGAGATCGGTCAGGGGGCGCAGCCACGTCCATCCCGAGCCGTCCAGCAGCCACGCGGTGGCCGAGGTCCTCGGCCGCAGCGCGACCGCGCCGAGGGCGCGGGGCGCAGCCCGCCCTGGGGCGAGCCTCTCGACGGTCGCGCCCGCCATGGCCTGCCGGCTGATTTCCGGCGGGGTCATCGGTGGGCGACGAGGGGCGGGAGAACCAGCGCGGCCACGCTACACGGAGGGCTCGGGCGCCGACCCGCGGGAGAGACGCTGCGCGGCGACAGCGGTCAGCGGCAGGACGGTGGCGATCAGCGCGAGCAGGATCAGGTCGCGAGCGGTGAACGGCAGGCCGCCGGGCCCCGGGGACGCCGCCTGCGGCGAGGTCCTACGGATCGGCTCAACCCGGAGCCCGCCCGGGGGTGCGTCGATTCCGCGAAGCGTGGGCCCAGCCCGGCGTTGCGCTGCGGCAGCGGACCGGTGGCGGGTCTTCGTTGCGGCAGGCGTGCTCGACCGTGACGCCTGGGGCTTGGAGCGGCTGCCCGCCGCGGCGGGGTCGGCCGTCGTCGCCGCGGCCGCCGGAGCCGCAGCGGTGCCCGGGGTCGCCGGGCCCGCGGTCAATCGCGGCGCTGAGGCGCGCGGTGCCGACGCGGCGCGCAGCCCGCCGTCACCGCGCTTGGCCGGCAGCAGCTTCCCGCCGAGCAGAATTTGCTCCCCGCCACCCGGGCCGCCGTAGCCGCTCAGGAGCGAGCTCTCCGCGTGCGCGCCAACGGGCAGCGCGAGAACGGCGGCAAGGGCCACGGATGCAATAAGGGATCGGGTCATCAGGGGTTGGGTGACGTCGCCCCGACGTCCGTCCGAAAAGCGTTGTTGCAGCTTCCTACCGAGCATCGTGCTCCAGTCGGGTCAGCCGAGCGTCCACCTCGAAGCCTCGAAGGTAGCACGCACCGGGGGTGGGATTCCAGTCTGGGTAGGACTACCCAGAATCCGGCTCAGCCTCCCTGAAATGCGTCCGCTTCGAGGAGGATCCGCCGGTTGAGGTTTGCCACGTCCAAACGCCCACCCCCACGCACGATGCCTGTCGCCTCGCGCGCCAGGGGGTCACGCGGGGCGAGCGAGCGCGAGCGACGCAGCAGCGACAGCGCCTCCTCGCGCCGGCCCGCAGCGGACGCGAGCGCGGCGCGCTGCAGCGTGGCGTAGGCGCCGCGCGGCGTCCGGTCCAGTGCCCTGGCGAAGGCGCGGTCGGCTCGCTCCAGATCTCCGACCCGCACCGCCACACTGCCCTCGATCAGCGCCGGCCGGTCGGAGAGGGGGTTGAGCCGGGCGGCACGGTGCAGCCGTGCATAGGCCTGGGGTGGGTCGGCCGCGAAGACCCGGCCCGCGGCTTCGACGTCGCGCTGGGCCAGCCACGGTCCCGCGACCACGAGCACAGCGGCGACGCACCAAACCGCGACCGCCGCGACGCCGAGGCGGCCACGCGCCGTGGGCGCAGCCACGAGCGACGGGCCGTGCACGCAGGCGCGGCCCTCGCTCGCACGCAGGGCGGGCTCCCCCGCGGGCTGGCGCCGCGGCGCCAGCCCGCACGCGAGCCCGAGCAGGGCGAACGCCGGGCCACCCAAGCCGGCGAACTCCCAGAACCAGTCGGCCGACCCGTGCACGAACCAGTAGGCGAACGCCCCCAGAGCGCCCGCCGCCGCCGCGCCCGCCGCGCGGCCGGCGTAGGCCGCCCGCAGCGCCGCAGTCACCGCCGCCACCAGGGCGACCAGCAGCAGCGCGGCGCCGATCAGACCCGTCTGCGCGAGCGTGCGCAGCTCGACGCTATGGGGGTAGCGCGGCGTCTCCTGACTGCGCCCGCGGGCGAGATAGTCCTGCTGGAAGTTGTCGGCCCCGATCCCGCCGACCGGCGACCGCGCGAAGCTGTCGAGCGCCACGCGGTAGAAGTCATAGCGGTTGGAGCCAAGGCCGCTGGACAGGCGGCTGCCCTTCTGCTGGTCCGCGTAGCCGCCCTTGAACGAGGTCCAGGCGGAGTCCAGACGATCGAGGGGATTGCCGGCGACGATCAGGCCGCCGGCCACGACCGAGAACGCCAGGACCGCGGCAGCCAGGACGCCGGCCTCCCGCGCGCGCGCCGCCACCGACGGGCGGGGCGGGCGCCGCGCGAGCACCACGCTCACCGTGGCCACGACGATCGCCACGCCGGCGGCGCCGAGGAGGAGCCCCTGCATCGCGTGGCGCGCTACGCCGGTACCCACCGGGCGCCCGGCCGCCACCGCCGACGTGAGCGCGTCGGTCAGGTCGAGCAGGCCCCCAACGCCCACGGCGACCCCCGCGGCGACGGCCACCAGCACCGCCAGGTGGCGCAGGCGGCCCGGGAGGACGACGAGGAACGCGATCGCGGTCAACGGCACAGCGAGGATCGATCCGCGGCTCTGACACAGCAGTGCCAGGCCGGCGACCACGACGGCGCCGCCGGCCAGCGCGCCGCGCACCAGCGGGCTGACCCTGCTCGCGCCGGCAAGGGCGAGCGCGGGCCACAGCGCCATGAGCAGCGCCGCGGCCGCGGCGTTCGGGTAGCCCGCGGGCGCAGAGAGCCGGTCCGCGTAGAAGAGCGCCTCCTCGTGCCCGCCCGCGGCGATCCGCACGACGATCACGACGGCGACGAGCAGAACCGCGCCGGTCCACAGGCCCAGGAGCAGTGCGGCGGTCTCCCCCCGCTGGCGCCACAGCGCGAACAGGACGAAGAGGGCCAGGTACAGCAGGGTCCGGTTGGCGCCCTCCAGCGCGTCACCCTTGCTCCCGGCCCACAGGATCGTGGCGTAGCTCCAGACGGTGAACGCGCCGAGCGCCCCCACGGCGACGCGGACCGCGCGCGGAGCGTCGCGCCAGCCGCCCGGCACGATGACCAGCGCGAGCCCCACGAGCGCCACCACGAGCAGCGTGCCGGGTGCCCACGTCGTCAGCGCGTAGCCCGAGCTGTCGGCGGCCCACCAGGCGAGAACCAGGATGGCCACGGCGCACGGCACGGTCACCGGCGCGGCCCGGAGCGAGCGGATCATCACCGACTCCTCATCGGCAGCCGGCGACTACTCGCGGAGCTTCTTGTTGATCTGGTCGATCGTGGTGTTGATGCGCGAGGCGACCGAGGTCACCGCCGTGACCAGGTCGGTCTGCGCCGCGATGACCTTCTGCGGGTCGGTGGAGGCGAACGCCTTGCGCGCCTTGGCGACCTCGTCGCCGTAGCCCGAGATCTCGCGGATCAGCTGCTTGTGCAACGTTACGACGGCCGCGGGCGGCTCGACGGCGCTGAGCCTCCCCGTCACGTCCGCGACCGCCGCCTGGAAGCGGCCGAGCGTCTTGCGGTCCTGCGCGGGGGTGCTCGTCGACGTGATCGATCCGTTGAGCCGATCGAAGGTCACCGCGAAGTCGTTCTGGGCCCTGTTGACCGCGTCGACGTAGGCGTTGCTCTTGCCGACGTCGTTGCCGCAGCCTCCCAGCACCAGGGCGAGCAGGACCGTCGCAATGAGGGTCAGGGGCCGCAGAGGACGGGGCATCAGGTGCCGGAGCCTACGGCGTGCGCAGGCGTGAAGGCCACGGGCAGCGCCGCCATCCCGTAGATCCCGTGGATCGACTCGAAGACCGCGTCGCCGTCCGGGCGCAGGTCCCCCATCCGCGGCGCGAGGAAGCTCAGCGCCTCCTGCAGCTCCGCGCGGGCGAGGTTGGCCCCCAGGCAGAAGTGGGTTCCCGCGCCGAAGGTCAGCGGCTTGGCCTCCGACCGGTCCGCCGTGATGTCGAAGCTGACCAGGTCGGGGTCGCGGTTGGCGGTGACGGCGCTGACCATGACGATCGTGTCGCGCGGGAAGGTCACGTCGCGGAACTCCACGTCCTCGAGCATGATCCGCGCGGTGAACGGGGTGATCGGCTCGAAGCGCAGCACCTCCTCGACCGCGGCCGCCGCGAGCTCCTGCGGCCGCTGCGCAAGCAGCGCCCACTGGTCGGGGTGGTCGGCGAACAGGCGGATCGCTTGCGCGAGCTGGCTCTGGGTCGTGTCGACCCCTCCGATGAGCACGTTGAGCACGAGGTTCACGCACTCGACGTCGGAGAGCCGGTCGCCCTGCGCCTCGGCGGCCAGCAGGGTGGAGATGAGATCGTCGCCGGGATCTGACCGGCGCTGGGCCATGAGCTGCGCGCAGTACGCGTAGAACTCCACGACCGCCTGCTCGATCGCGGCGCGGTCGGCCATGAGGCTCGGCGCGTCGAACTGCCGCTGGATCATCCCCGACCAGTGGTGCAGGCGCGGCGCGTCGGCCAGCGGGGCGCCCATGAACGCCGCGATCGTCAGCGACGGGTAGGGCTTGGCGAAGGCCTCGACGAACTCGCAGCGCCCGTCCGCGGCCACCCGCTCCCACAGCTCCTCGAGGAAGGTCCGCATCCGCGGGCGCCAGCGCTCCGCCGCGCGCGGCGTGAACGAGGGGTTGACCAGGTTGCGCAGCCGCCGGTGCTGGGCGCCGTTGACGTGCAGGATGTTGCGCTCCATCTCCTCGCGCAGCGGGCCGTCGTCGATCCCGAACAGCTCGGCGATCTTCATGCCCGGGAACGTCGCGCTCTTCGTGCGCAGGAAGAAGCTCGACGCTTCGCGATCCAGGACGAAGTAGGCCAGCGGTGAGGTCGCCAGCCAGCCGCGGCCGCGGAGGTCCTCCATGGCGTCGTGGTAGCGCTCGCCGCGGAGCGTCGGGTCGGTGTAGTCGAAGGCGGGGAGGTCGAGCTCGGAGACCAGCGGCATCGCGGCCACGCTATCGGCGCGGCCGCGCGCGGCGCGGCGGCTCAGGCGACAACGGGCTCGGCGGCCTGGCCCGGCATGGCCGGCAGGTCCGGCGCCGCGGCCAGCGGCTCGTGCCCGTGCGCAGCGAGCACCTCGCACGTCACGGCGACGACCTCAGGGTCGAACTGGGTCCCGGCGCAGCGCTGGAGCTCCTGCACCGCGCGCTCGGCCCCGATGCTGCGCCGGTAGGGACGGTCTGAGGTCATCGCGTCGTAGGCGTCGCAGACGGCGACGACGCGGGCGCCGAGCGGGATGTGCTGCGCCGCGACGCCGTCGGGGTAGCCGTCGCCGTCCCAGCGCTCGTGGCTGGCGCGCACGATCCGGGCGACGGGCTGCAGGGCAGGGGCGGCGCGCAGGATGCGCTCGCCGATGACGGTGTGCTTGTGCATCTCCGACCACTCGTCGTCTGAGAGTGGCGCCGGCTTGTTGAGCAGCTGCTCGGACACCGCGAGCTTGCCGATGTCGTGCAGCTCGGCGGCGAAGGCCATCTCCTCCAGGTCGTCGAGGCTCATGTTCAGCCGCTCGCCGACGCGCACCGCCAGCTCGGCGACACCCGTCGAGTGCTGGTGCAGCTCGGCCTGGCGCTCGTGCAGGACGGAGATGAGCACGTCGATGGACTGCTGCTTGGCCGAGGAGCGGCGCCCGCCCTTGCGGGCGTACATGCGCTGGTCGGCGATGCGCAGGGCGTCGATGACGGTGTCGGCCTCGGTCGGGAGCACCGCGGCGCCCCACGACGGGCGGATGCGGTAGTTGTCGCCCTTCTCGGAGAGTGCCGCGACGCAGGCGGCGATGACCGCTTCGGCGCCGGCCTCGGACGCGTTGACCAGGACCGTGAACTCGTCGCCGCCCGGGCGGTAGGCGCTGCCGTTGCCCTTGACCGCGCCGCGCAGGTCGCGCCCGAGGCGCGACAGCAGGGCGTCGCCGGCCGGGTGGCCGAAGGTGTCGTTGTAGTCCTTGAAGCCGTCGAGGTCGAAGAGGACCAGGACCCATGGCGTCTCCGGGCCGGCCATGGCCAGCGTGCGCTCGAGGTCCATCGACAGGCTGCGGCGGTTGGCCAGGCCGGTGAGGGCATCGGTCATCGCCTCGGTGCGGGTCGACTCGAGCAGGACCGTGTTGTCGCGCAGCGTCCAGACCATGCGGACGATCACGGCGATGACCGCGGCGGTGGCCAGCGCGAGAGCGACCGCGTTGACGGCGCCGAGCTGCCCGGCCACGAGGACCAACACGGCGGCCATCGACAGCACGATCGGCAGGGCGAGGATGCGCCAGCCGCCGAGGCGCAGGGTGACCGGCTTGGCGGGCTGGAAGGACGCCCAGCCGATGAGCAGCAGCCCGGCGGGCCACAGCGCGTCGATCCAGGCACCCTCGACGTAGGCGCCCTTGACCGACTGCACGAGGTAGATGCCGTCGGCCAGCGCGACGAGGAACATGCCGGCGCCGAGCGCGGCCAGCGTGCGGCCCGGGCGCCAGCCCGTCAGCGAGAAGGCGCCGGCGACCGCGCCGAGCAGGACGAGGTCGCCGATCGGGTAGGCGAGGTTGAAGACGATCGTCTTGACGTCGGCCTCGCCGGCGAGCGTCAGCAGCACCGACTCGAAGAAGAAGGCCGCGGCGACCGAGCAGGCGGCGAGTGCGGCGACGAGGCCGTCCAGCAGCAGCGCGCCGCCGAGGGCCCGGACGCGGGCGCGGACCACGGAGACGAGCGCCACGAACGCGACCGGGTAGAAGCTCACGTAGAAGAAGTCGCCGAGCGACGGGAAGGGCGTCACCTCGAGCTTGGCGAGGAACAGCGACTGGTACAGCTCGCCGGCCGCCCACAGGGCCAGGGCGGTGCCGAACAGCGCCCAGGCGGTGCGCTCGGCGCGCAACAGCGCGCAGCGCAGGGCGCACGCCGCGGCGGCCAGGACGATCAGGCCGACGTGGATCCAGTCGGAGAACAGCCGGTCCGGCAGCCCGTTGCCCAGCCCCGCGGCGTTGTGGGCCAGCAGGATCGCCAACGCGACGCCGGCCGCCACCCAGATGGGCAGCAGCCGGCGTCGGAGGCTGGGAGCGATCTGCACGGGTTCTCCCGAGCCCGCTGCTAGCGGGTCGCGCTCGGCACCGTCACGGTGACGGGCCGGGTGATCCGGGTCACCGAGCCATCGGTGCCCTTGGTGGTCACGGACATGGTGGCCTTGATGCGACGGCCGGCCTTCGGCTTGGCGTTGGCCTGCGTGGAGCCGCCGAACGCCTGCTTGACGCCGCGCCGCGAGATCTTCGCGGACACGGTGCGCGTCTCGCCGGCCTTCAGCGTGAACTTCGCGCGGGCGAGGACCACCGGGGCGGCCTTCTTGGCGCTGCGGGCGCGCTTCCTGGCGCTTGCCTTGTTCGCCGTGATGACGACCTCGCCCGAGCAGCCGCGCTTGTTCTCGGCGCCGCAGGTGAGCTTGACCGCGATGGCGTCCTTGGCCGGAGCGAAGACCAGCTCGCGCTGGGTGATCGTCACCACCGAGGGGGCGCCCGCGGGAACCGCGGTGACCTTCTCGACGGTGCGCTCGTGCTCGACGACGACCTCGCGGTCGACCGGCCGGTCGACGGTCACGGGGTCGGGGGTCGCCGCAAGGGCGGGCACGTCGACCGCCTCGCAGGCGTTGAGCGCGTCGGCGCGATCGGCGGTCACCGCATCGAACCCGTCGCCGCAGTCCACGTTGTCGGCCGTGCCGGAGTCGCGGGCCAGGACGGTGTCGTCGCCGGCACCTCCGCGGACGGTGTCTGCACCCGTGCCGCCGTCGAGGCGGTCGTTGCCGGCCCCGCCGTCGAGGGTGTCGTCACCCGCGCCGCCGTCGAGGCGGTCGGCGCCGCCGTTGCCGACCAGAGTCTCGTTGCCGTCGCCACCGCGCAGGGTGTCGGCGCCGGATCCGCCGCGGAGCTCCTCGATGTCGGAGGAGACCTTGTCGTACTCGCCCAGGCCGGGCTCACCGCTGGCGTAGCCGTTGGCGTTGTCGATGACGACGGAGCCGCTGCGGGAGGAGTAGTCGACGGCGTCCATGCCGTCGCCTCCGTGCAGTTCGTCACCCGTGCCCTTGCCCGGGTCCAGGACGTCGTTGCCGGAGCCGCCGTCCAGCAGGTTGTAGTCGACCAGCGTCGAGTCGGGGGACTCGAGGCGGTCGTTGCCGCCCTCGCCGTAGAGGATGACGTTGACGCCGAGATAGCCTGCGTCGAAGCTGTCGTTGCCGTCGCCGAGGGTGGCCCGCACGCTGTCCAGCCCGCTGACGGTGCAGCGGACGACGGTCGTGCCCTGCACGCAACCGGTCCCGGCGGTGAGCGGGGCGGTGCCCGTCTCGCGGATGTAGTAGTCGGTGCCGATCTGGGTGGCGACGAGGTTGTTGGTCTCGGCGCCCGGCGCGTTGACCTGGATCTGCGGGCCGCCAACGGTCGATGCGACGCTGACGGTGGCTGCGTGGGCGGCCGCGGGGCTCATGACCAGCGCGCCGGTGACGGCGACGGCGATCGTTCGAGCGCGTGCGGCACGGGGGCGGGGTGAGCGGGGGGGCATGGTCTGGTGTCCTTGGTCCATGAGCGTCGTCGGCCACGGTGTGCGGCCCTTGCCCCTGGTCAGTTCGGCACGCCTCAAAAGATCTGAACCGGGCAAACCACCCGCCTGGACGCATGGGGGATGGGGCCCGGGGTAGATCGCGGCCATGACGAAGATCGGCTATTTCCTGAGCAGCGAGGAGTTCGGACCGCGTGACCTGGTCGCCCAGGCGCGCCGCGCGGAGGAGGCGGGCTTCGAGGGCCTGTGGATCTCCGACCACTTCCACCCGTGGAACGAGGCCCAGGGCGAGTCCGGCTTCGTGTGGGGGATGCTCGGGGCGATCTCGCAGGTGACGCAGCGCATCCCCATCACCACGGGGGTCACGTGCCCGACGATCCGCATCCACCCGGCGATCATCGCCCAGGCCACCGCGACGGCCGCGATCCTCATGGGCGAGGGGCGCTTCGGCTTCGGCGTCGGCACCGGCGAGGCGCTCAACGAGCACATCCTCGGCGACGCGTGGCCCGAGGCCGACGTCCGCCTTGAGATGCTCGAGGAGTCCATCGAGCTCATCCGCAAGCTGTGGGAAGGCGAGCAGACGTCGTGGGACGGCAAGCACTACGTGGTGGAGAACGCGCGCATCTACTCGCTGCCGCAGAGCCCGCCGCCGATCCTGGTCTCGGGCTTCGGCCCCAAGGCGATCGAGCTTGCGGGCCGCATCGGTGACGGCTACTGCGGCGTCGAGCCCGACGCGGAGCTCATCCAGCAGTTCCGCGCCGCGGGCGGCGGCGACAGGGTCTGCCAGGGCGGCACCAAGGTCTGCTGGGGGCCCGACCAAGCCGAGGCCCGCAGGACCGCGCATCGCATCTGGCGCAACCAGGGCGTGCCCGGCGAGCTGCCGCAGATCCTGCCCACCCCCGCGCACTTCGAGCAGGTCTCAGAGCTCGTGACCGAGGACATGATCGCGGAGAACACGACCTGCGGCCCGGACCTCGACGCCCACGTCGCGCAGATCCAGTCGTTCATCGACGCGGGTTATGACGAGGTGTTCGTCCAGCAGATCGGGCCCGACCAGGAAGGCTTCTTCAAGGTCTACGAGCAGGAGGTCTTGCCGCGGCTGCGGTGAGGTTCTCAGACGCGGCGCGCAACCAGCGTGTCGCGCGCCGTGCCCTGCGCGGTACGCACCTCGATGACGAAGCGCAGGTCGCCGCGCGGCCGGCCCTCCGCGTCGAAGCGCAGGCGCACCGGGACGCCGGCCGCGACGTCCCGGGCGGCGAAGACCTTGATCGTGCGGTTGCCCTGCAGCACCCGCACCGTCACGCGGGCGGGCGCGCCGAGGCGGTAGCTGACCCCGACCGCGCGATTCGAGCGGCCCCCGAACCCGGGCCGCTCGAGCTTGAACGAGCGCAGCAGCACACAGCGGTCGCGGCGCGCGAAGGGACGCCGCACCGTGAAGCGCCCGCCCTGGCGCCGCAAGGCGATCCGTCGCACGTCACGGCGCCCACCGGGCAGGTGCATGGTGTAGCGCACGGAGAACACGCCATCGCTGACCCGGCGGCCCCGACGGTTGGCCCGTCCGTTCCAGGAGACCGACGACGACCGATTCGAGAAGCGCGCCACCAGCCGCTCGCCCAGCACCGTGCGCCTGGCCGTGTGCTGGAAGACGTCGACGGTGACCGGGCGTTTCACGGCCCGCGAGAACGTCAGCCGCGCGCCCGCCCCCCGCGGATGCGCGGAGGCCGACCGCAGGCCGCGAACCGGGTTGCACGCCACGGCGGCCGGCGCCGCGGCGGCCGCCCGCGGGCGCGGGTCGGGCAGCAGCAGCTCGACGTTGCGGTCCGACGCCGCGCCGAGACCCCCACCGCCGATCTCCCCCGTGTCGACAGCCTGCGCCGACTGCGGGTCGTTGTAGGCGAGCAGGCGGCCCACGGACGCGAGGTCGGCGGTGCTCATGCCCGCTCCCGGGGTGCCCGACGGCGGAGCGGTGATCGGCCCGGCGTGGTCCAGAACCGTGCCGAACAGCGAGAGCGTCCCGTCCTTGTTGTCCATGACCTCGAGGAGCCGGTTCTGGTTGGGGAAGTCGATCTCCGCCGCCGTCTCGATCTCCCAGAAGCCGCCGCCGGCCGGGCGCTTGACCGGGCTGACCTTGTTCTCGTGCGTGTGCCCGGAGACCAGGGCGATCACGTTGGTGAACTCCTTGAGCAGCGTCTCCATGTCGCCACCGTTGTGCAGCGGGCGCGAGTCGCGCGGGTCGAGGTCGCAGCCCGGACGGACGTCCCCGCCCTGGGGGTCGGTGCCGGAGCATGGGCCGGCCGCCTCGTCGGGGATGGTGGACGTCAACGAGCGCGGCGGATGGTGGCCGAAGAGGATCACCATCTGCCCGGCCGTGCGAGCGGCCTCGAGCTCGCGCCGGATCCAGCGGAACTGCGGGTCGTCGACGTTGCCGTTGGCCGAGGGGCCGGCGACCCCGCCCTCGGACACCGTCTCCAGCGCGATGAAGCGGAATCCCGGCGCGGGGCTCCAGGAGTAGTAGCCGGCTGCGCCGCGTGAGGCCTTGAGCTCCTCCGGGTCGACGAACTTGAAGCCGTGGCCGTCCTTGCCCTGCGCGTGCAGCGCCTTGTAGCCGGGCTTGGACACGAACGTCCTGCCGGGGTCGGGCGGCACGAGGCCGGCGCCGCCGGAGGACAGGAGCGCCGCCGCCTCCGCGGGGGTGTCCGCCACGCCCGCGCTCGGCGTCGGCGCGAAGGGCTTGGTGCAGCCGCGTGCGATGTCCTCGAAGCCCGGGTTCGCGGCCTGGTTGCCCTGGACGAGCCCGTCGTGGTTGCCGAAGGTGACGTAGGACGGCACGGCGAGCCCGGTCGCCTGGAACGGCTGCTGGGCGCGGTCCATGATCCCCGGCCAGCGCGGGAACTTCCCGAACTGGCCGACGGGCTCGTCCGGGTCGTAGAACGCGCCGCCGGCGAGGCCGTCGTCGTAGTCCTGCACGCCCGTGTAGCGCGGGGTGGTCTCGACGGGCACCGTGGCGCAGGTGGGCGTCGCGTAGGCCGCGGGGTCGGCCGTTCCCGAGTTCGTCGTGACGGTGCCGCCGTCGAGGAGCTTGACGACCGCCTCGACCTCGTTCTTCTGCTGGTTGTCGGCCGAGTCGCCGGTGGTGATGGCAAAGCCCATCGGAGCGCGGACGCCGCCGGCCTGCGGCACCGGGCTGGCCGGCGCGAAGCTGTTGACCTGGCGGATGGCCTCCTCGGTGATGTCGGCGACGAACGCCTCCTGCGGGCGCCACGCCGCGCCGAACGGGGTGTTCAGGGGGTCGTCGGCGCTCGAGTCCAGGAACTCGACGCGCGCGGGTGATTCCTCGTCGGAGAGCTGGAAGTCGGTGAGCTGCGCGAAGTACAGCAGCGACGCGCGCCGTTGCTCCCGCGCCGCGCCCGGGGCGGCGAGCTCGGAGCGCACGAGATACGGCTCGCCTGGGCCGGCGCGCAACGCCGAGAAGCCGCCCACGGTGCGGGTCTCGCCGCCGATCGTCTGCTGCACGGAGGTGCGGCCGAGCGTGTCGGATCCTGGGTTCTGAGCGTACGCCGTGGTGAGCGCCACGGCGGCCGTTCCCACGGCGGCGAGAGCCACCGCGGCCGTCCGCCGCGTGAATGAGGGCCGCGTCATGTGAACAAGATGTAGCGACCGCGCGCACGGCGTGCGCCGGTTGCCGCCTCAACGGGGGGCCTCAAAGCGGGCGAAGGCGCGCAGCGCGACGACGACGCCGACGAGCAGCAGAAGCACCGCGAGCAGCGGCGCGACGATGGCCAGCAGGCTCAGGACGAGGCTGCCGACGTCCTCGGCCAGCGACAGGACCGGGTTGCCGACCCCGACCGTCGTCACCGTGCTCACCGGGCGCACGACGGCACGGCCCGCGTGGATGCTTCCGGCGGTCGCCGCCCCGGCGAGGGCCAGCACGACCGGCGAGACGCCGGCACCGGCCTGCGCGGCGGCGACGACCGCGCCGCTGGCGGGCTGCACGACCCCGCCGATCGCGTGCAGGACGTGGTCGACGGCCGGGATCTTGTCGCCGACGAAGTCGATGACGAACCCGGCGCTGACGAGGACCAGGGCGAGGTTCGAGCTCAGCCCGTCGAGCGTGTCGCCGAGGTCCAGCGTGCCCGACCGGGCGGCGATCGCGGTGACCAGCAGGGGGATCCAGCCGTTGAGGCCGGCCGCCCCGGCGAAGCCCAGGGCAGCGAGGATGGCGGCGACGGCGGCGACGACGGACGCCATCGTCGCCTATCGGCTCAGCCGACGGGGTCTCCCGCGTGCGCGCGCACGCAGCGCTTCATCGCGCGCTTGCCCTTCGGGCCGGCGTACTTGGTCCGGAACGCCGCGCGATCGGCGGTCCGCTCGGCCTTGCACGCTGCGCGCGCGGCCTTGCGGTGCTGTCTGACGCAGCGGCGGCCGGCGCGCTTGCCGGCCTCGTTGGCGTACTTGGCCTTGAAGGCCGCCTGGTCGGCGGCGCGCTCCGCCTTGCAGGCGGTGACGGCGGGGCCGGCGGCGTGGCCGGCTTTGGCGGGGGTGGACTTGGCGCCGGCGATGGCGGCGAAGGACAGGAGGGCGACGAGGGCCGCGAGGGCGATCTTGGTCATGGGGTGAGGAACACGGCGGGGCACCGGACGATGCGGCCCGCCGCACGCTCTGCGATGCGGGCCCGGGGTAGCTTGAGCGCGTGCCCCTCGTCCGCTTCGGCGTCAGCCCCGAGCAGGTCGCCGACCTTCTGGTCCCGTCCGGCGCCGGCCCCCACCCCGCCGTCGTGCTGTGGCACGGTGGTGCCTACGAGGGTCAGTACGGGCGCGACATGCTCGCCCCCGCCGCCGCAGACCTGTGCGCGCGCGGCTTCGTGACGCTCAACGCGACCTACCGGCGCCTCGGGTCCGGTGGCGGCTGGCCGCAGACCTTCGACGACGCCCGCGCCGCGGTCGACGCCCTGGCGAGCATCGAGGCGGACGTCGACCTCGGCGACGTCACCGCGCTCGGGTTCTCCGCCGGTGCCCCCCTCGCCCTGCGGGCGGCGCGCCGGCCGGGCACCGTGCGCCCCCGCCGGGTCGTCAACCTCGCCGGGGTCTCGGCGCTCGAGGCGGCGGCCCGGGCGCGCGGTGCGGACGCGAGCGTCGTCAGGCTCCTCGGGGACCCGGACGACGCCCCTGCGGCGTACGCTGGGGCCGATCCGGCCGGCGATCTCCCGCTCGGCGTGGCCTCCCTGCACGTGCACGGCGCCCAGGACGAGCTCGTCCCGGTCGCGATGACCGAGGCGTTCGTCGCTGCGGCGCGCGCCTCCGGGGATGCGGACGCCGACATGGTCGTCGTGCCGGGCGCCGGGCACTTCGACGTCCACCGGCCGGGAACCGACGCGTGGGCCGCCGTCGTCGGCTGGCTCGCCCGCTGACCACCCTCAGCGTCCTCTCGGCCCTGCCCCCACGGCCCGGGCGTCAGAACACCACCGCCTGCCGCACCGCCTCCCCGGAGGCGAGGCGGTCGAAGCCCTCGTTGAGCCGCTCGAGCGGCAGCGTGTGGGTCAGCAGCCGGTCGACCGGCAGGCGGCCCTCCTGGTGGGCCGCGACGAAGCGCGGCACGTCGCGCGCGGGGTCGCACGACCCGAGGTAGGAGCCGCGCAGCGTCTTCTCCTCGGTCACGAGGCTCACCGCGGGGATCGACAGCATCCGGCTGGGGTCCGGCAGGCCGACGGTGACCGTGGTGCCGCCGCGTCGCGTCGCGGCGTAGGCGTCCACCAGCACGGCCGCGCTGCCGACGGTCTCCACGACGCGCTGCGCGCCGCCGCCGGTCAGCTCCCGGATCTCGGCGACGGAGTCGACCGAGGCGAGCACCGTTTGGGTGGCGCCGAGGTCGCGGGCCAGCGCGAGCTTCTCGGGGACGGTGTCGATCCCGATGACCGTCGCGGCGCCGGCCAACTGCGCGCCGAGCAGCGCGGCCATCCCGACGCCACCCAGCCCGAAGATCGCGACAGCTTCCCCGGGCTGCGCGCCCGCGGCGTTGAGCACCGCACCCACGCCGGTGAGGACTGCGCACCCGAACAGCGCCGCGACCTCGTACGGCAGCGCCGGGTCGACGCGCACCGCGGAACACGACGACACCACGATGTGGTCGGTGAAGGCGGAGACGCCGAGGTGGTGGTGCGGCTCGAGCCCCGCGTCGGGACCGTGGAAGCGGTGCCCGCCCGACAGCAGCGAGCCGGCGGCGTTGGCCGCGGCGCCCGGCTCGCACAGCCATGGGCGCTCCATCGTGCACGAGTCGCAGGTCCGGCAGCTCGGGACGAACGCGAGGACCACGTGGTCGCCCGCCGCGAAGCCCGTCGTTCCCGGCCCGACCTCCACGACCTCCCCCGCGGCCTCGTGCCCGAGGACCATCGGCATCACGCGGGGCCGCGAGCCGTCGATGACCGACAGGTCGGAGTGGCACAGCCCCGCCGCGCCCACGCGCACGAGGAGCTCACCCGCGCCGGGCGCGTCGAGCTCGAGCTCGACGATCTCCAGCGGCCGTGACTCCGCGTAGGGGCGCGGCAGCCCCATCTCGCGCAGCAGCGCCCCGCGGACCTTCACGAGGAGCCCACCCGCAACCGCTCCAGCGCCTCCCGAAGATCGCCCTCGATCGGCGCCGGCCGGCGCTCCCCGCGGTCCACGAAGACGTGCACGAAGAACCCGGTGCCCGCGGGCTCATCAGAGCCCTGCGCGAACAGCCCGACCTCGTAGCGCACGCTGGTGCGCCCGAGGTGGGCGACGCGCAGCGCGGCGTCCACCACCTGGGGGAACACGAGCGCCGCGTGGTACGTGCAACCCGACTCCGCGCACAGGCCGATCGTCGGGCCGCCCGCGATGTCGAGCCCGCCCTCCTCGATCAGCCAGCGGTTGATGACCGTGTCGAAGAACGCGAGGTACTCGACGTTGTTGACGTGCCCGTAGACGTCGTTGTCGTTCCAGCGCGTGGGGATCGGCAGGACGTGCGCGTAGTCCGCGCGCTTTGCGCTCATGCGGCCAGGGGGACGGCCTCCGCGGCGCGGACGGGGACGACCGGCGGCGTGAGCGCCACCGGGGTCGCGGATCGTGCAGGACCGCCGCCGCCCGGCAGCGACAACCGCAGGATCTTCTTGGCGACCGAGCGGTACTGCCGCCCGAGCGGCCCGCTCGAGTACGGCAGGTCGTAGCGCTCGCACACGGCGCGCACGCGCGGCGCCATCTCCGCGTAGCGGCTCGTCGGGATGTCCGGGAAGAGGTGGTGCTCGATCTGGAAGGACAGGTTCCCGCTCATCAGATGAAACAGCGGTGAGCCGTCGAGGTTGCAGGACCCCAGGAGCTGGCGCACGTACCAGCCGCCGCGCGTCTCGCCGGCGACCTCCTCCTCGCTGAAGGTCTGCGCCCCCTCCGGGATGTGGCCCATGAAGACGATCGTGTGCACCCAGACGTTGCGCGCCACGTTGGCCGCGACGTTGGCCGCCAGCGCCCGGCGGCGCGCGCGACCGGCCAGCAACGGGAACGCGACGTAGTCCTTGAGCAGCTGCCCGCGCGCCTTGCGCGCGAAGGCGAGCATCTCCGTGCGGGCCTGCGCCTTGCTCTTCTCCCCGCGCTTGACCGCGTCGAGCTCCATGTCGTAGAGCGCGATACCCCACTCGAAGACCATCGCCATGAGGATCCCGTAGAGCGGCTGCAGCAGGTAGACGGGGTGCCACGGCTGCGCGGCGTCGACGCGCATCGCGGAGTAGCCGAGGTCGCGGTCCTTGCCGACGACGTTCGTGAACGTGTGGTGCTGGAAGTTGTGCGCGTACTTCCACGACTTGGCGGTCGACGCTGCGTCCCACTCCCACGTCGAGGAGTGGATCGCTGGATCGCCCATCCAGTCCCACTGTCCGTGCATGACGTTGTGGCCGATCTCCATGTTCTCCAGGACCTTGGCGACGGTGAGCGTCGCGGTGCCGGCGGCGAGGGCCGGTGTGAAACGGGAGAGCGCGAGCAGAGCGCGTCCGGCGACCTCGAGGTGGCGCTGGGTCTTGACCACGCGCTTGATGTAGGTCGCGTCGCGCTCCCCGAGGTCGGCGCTGACCTCGTCACGGATGGCGTCGAGCTCGCGCGCGATCGCGTCGAGGTCGGCGGTGGTCAGGTGCCGCATGGGCTCGGCGACGAGGGTCATGCGCCGGACCGTAGCGCCGACCGGCAGCACCACGGCCCGACCCATGCCGTTGAGACTGCCGGCGCGTCAGGACCCCGGGGTCGAGCCGCCGTGCCGTGGGCGCGTAGTCGCCCTGGGACCAGTCGGCCATCGCGCGCGCAGACTACGTCACGTGCAGCCCTCAGCGCCGGCGCGCAGCCGGCTTCTCGCCGGGCTTGTAGCACCCGCCGGCGTCGCCGGGCTTTGACCCGAAGGCGCAGAAGTTCTTGACCCGTTCGCAGTTGCGCACGCGGTACCCGTTGACGAGGCGCACCCGAAGCGTGTCGCGCCCGGGGCCGCAGTCGATCGTCCCGTGGCCGTAGTAGGCCCACACGACGTCGTCGCCGGCGCCGGCGCGGATCGTGTTGGTCCCGTGGCTCGAGTAGAGCCAGTCGTCGCCGTCGTCGCCGGACAACCAGTCGCGCTGCTGCGTGCTGTTGCCCTTCGGGTCCCAGTCGCCCCAGATGACGTCGCGTCCCGGGCCGCCCGCGATGGTGTCGCTGCCGTGGTGACCGAGCAGCTCGTCGTCGTCGGGGCCGCCGGTGCGCTGATGGTCACCCGAGTCCGCCACCTGCCAGAGAACGCCGGTGATCGGCGGCCACCCGGCGTGGCTGACCTTGTCGCCGCCGCCGGGCGTCGTGCGCCCGCCACCCGGGCTGCAGAGCTCACCTGCGACGAGCGTCTGGCAGACCTCCGGCTCCGCGGCGACAGCGGACGAGCCAGCCGCGCCCGCCATCACCACCGCGACGGACAGAGCCCGAACGAGCGTGCGGGTGGTGCGGCGAGGTCCCATCGCTCTCTGGTGTCGGCACGGGCGGTCCGGATCACGAGAGCCTCTGGACGGGTCGTCGACCTCGTCCTACCTGGGGCTTCACGGCGCCGGGTGGTCCTCGCGCGGCGTGGGTGAGGGGCCACCCCGCCGCTCACCTCCAGGTGACGGTGACCCCGCGACGCGTCGGGCGGCGGTGCAGGCGGATCGTGAGCGTCCCACTCTTCGCATCGAAACGGAAGCGGTCGCTGCGCGGCGCGTTGCGCGTGGTGACCGCCAGGTCGAGCGGTAGGCCGCCGGGCTTGGGCCGGATGCGCTTGCCGTCGATGCGGACCCGTTGCGGAGCCTCCCGGACGCCGACGACCTGCACGACGTAGCTGCGCCGCCGGGGCGCACCGGGGCCCGGGCCACGCGTGCGGCCGATGCGCAACCGACCACCGCCCTGAGGCTCTGTGTAGGTGAGCGCCTGCCGGGTGGCCGCGCCCTGCTCGTAGGCCTGGCCATCGCCGCCGTCCTCGTAGAGGACCGTCCGTCCGCCGGCCCCGCGGGCGACCCGCAGCGTCAGCGGGTCGGCGGTCCCGACGTGCGGCAGCGGCGCCGACATCGGCACGATGCCACCGGCCCGCATCCACACCGGCGCGCGGTCGAAGCCGGCGGTCGCGTCAACCGTCGCCGGGCCTTGCACGACGGCGCCGGTGAAGAAGTCCGTCCAGCGCCCCGGCGGCAGGACGACGGAGCGCGACGCCGACTTCCCTGGACCGGTGATCGGAGCGACGAGCAGGTTGTCGCCGAGCATCCACTCGTCCTTGACGCCGGCCAGCTCGGGCCAGTCCAGGGCGAGCAGGCGCGCCATCGGCACGCCGGTCTCGTGGGCCTGCTGCGCGGTGTCGTAGAGGTAGGGGACCAGCTGCTCGCGCAGGCGCAGGAAGCGCTCGGCGGCGTCCTCGGCGGCCCCGGGGTACTCCCAGGGCAGACGCTCGCCCTGCTTGCTGTGCAGCCGCAGGATCGGGGAGAACGCGCCCATCTGCACCCAGCGCACGTAGAGGTCGTCGGGCAGGTGCTTGGCGGTGTAGCCCCCGATGTCGTGCGAGATGTACGGCGTCCCCGTGGCCGCACCCTCCGCCGGCGTCATCCGCACCTCGTAGTCGAGCGCCGCGAACGTCGAGTTCGCATCGCCGGTGAACGGGATCGTCGAGCGGTGCTCAGCCCACGGGCCGCTCGCAGGCGCCACGACATCACCCGAAGCGCCGTTGTTCATGACGAACCCCGAGCCGAGGCGCGACAGCACGAACCCGCGGCCCCCGGCGGCCCGCTGGTGCTGGGCGTAGAGCTCGTTGATCCAGCCGTCCGGGGTGAGTCCAGGGGTCGAGACCTTGCTGGCGTCGCAGCACCAGTCCAGCCAGAAGTTCTGCAGGCCCGCGTCCTCGAAGGTCTTGTGCGCGCCGAAGTACGAGGCCGTCTGGTCGGGGTCCCCCCAGTCCCAGACGTAGCACTTGCAGCCTTCGGGGCCCATCGCCAGACGCCCGTGAGCGCGGTCCTGCGCCGGGGTGAACGCCGGGTCGGTGGTGTCGATGCTTGGGTGGATGTTGAACAGCGTCTGGACCTGAGCCCGCTTGGCCCAGTCGAAGAAGGCCTTCGGGTCGGGGTAGCGGGTGGCGTTGAACTGCCAGCCGTGGCGCCGGTTGGGCGCCTTCGCGTCGGTGTCGATCGGCAGCACGTCCAGCGGGGTGTCGTGCGCACGGAAGGCAGGGACGACCCTGTCGCGGTAGTCGGCGGCCGAGTAGGCGAAGTACCGCGAGAACCACGGGCCGAACGCCCAGCGCGGCAGCGTCGGCGCCGCCCCCGTCAGGGTCCGCAGGTCGGCCAGCCCGCGCCGGTAGTCGTGCCCGTAGGCGAACAGGTAGCCGTCCTGGTAGGCGCCCGGGTGCGGCGAGCGGGCGACGGCGGTGTCCGGACCGGTGCGCACGGCGGTCCCGGTGTCGTCGAGCAGGTAGAAGCCCGTGGTGTGCAGCAGCCCAGGGTGCAGCGGGGGGAAGACGCCGCCGACGTCGACCGCCTCGCGGCCGTAGCCGCCGAGCGCCGTCGGATCGGCGGCGGCGGTGCCGGGCGTGCCGCCCAGGGCGTCGCAGGTCCCGGCGAGCTGCTGGCAGGAGTCCCAGCTCGGCCGCGCGGTGGTGCGGACCCCGCCCACGTCGATCTCGATGTCGAGGTTGCCCTGCGTGAACGGCCCGGAGCCCTCGACGTAGTTCAGGCGCAGCGGCCCGGTGTCGATCGTCAGCTTGCCGAGCTCGTGCGTGACCTTCGCCTCGACCGGCGGCTGGTCGCGGTGCAGCGCGGTCTGCGTCGGACGGTCCTCGAAGCCGCCCCCGGCGGCGTACTCGGCGCGGATCAGCGTCGGGGTGACGACCTCGAAGCGGGCGTCGCCGGAACGGATCACCGGCTCGGCCTGGGCGGAGCCTGCGCCCCCCGCGAGCAGCGCGGCGGCGGCCAGGAGGACCATCGCCAGCGGCGGTGTGCGCATCATCGGCGTGGGGACCTCAGGCGCAGCGTCCGCTGCGCGACCGCGCTGCGGCGCGCCGCGACGTCGGTGGCGCGCACCGCCACGCGGTAGCGGCCCGGTCGCAGGCGGGCCCGGATGCGCCGCGACCAGTGCGACACGCCGCGCGCCGCCAGCCACACCGGCTTGCGGCACGACGAGGGCTTGCCGGGCCGGCCCTTGGCCGAGAGCCAAGCACAGCGCGAGCCGGCGCGGCGCCCGACGGCGACCTCCACCAGCGAGAACCGGTCGCCGCAGCCGGTCGTCGCGCGGCCGCGCACCGTGACGCCGCGGCGCGACAGCTGCAGTCGCCCGAAGGCGACCTTTGCCCGCGGGCTCGCGACGCACGCGGGTACCGGCTTGGTGGGCGCGGGCGGCGGCGACGCCGCGACGCCGTGCGGCGCGGTGAAGATGTCGTCCCCGAAGGTCCGCAGGCCGGGCGCCTCCGCGAACCCGAGGTGCTCGGGCATGCCGTAGAGATCCTCCAGCGAGCGCAGGAAGGAGTAGTGGTTGTACTCCTGCAGCGAGACCGTCTGCGGCGCGATGAACGGCGACACCAGGACCGCCCCGGTCATGCCGCCGCCGCTGGACGGGCCGGCGTAGCCGGGGTTGCCCGAGTTGGGCCCGGGCACCTCGCCGCAGCACGCCGCGGGGTCGTTGCCCTCGTCGAAGGTGACGATGATCAGGCCGTCCTGCTTGTAGGCCTGCGATGCCTGGATCTTCGGGATCCATGTCTTGAGGAAGGCGTCGGCGCGCCCGAGCTGGGACGGGTCGTCGGGGTCGCACTGGTCGTGCGCGTCGTTGCACTGGTCCGGGACGATGTAGGACAGCGACGGCGTCCTGCCCGGGTCGGCGATGTCGGCGCCAAGCGGATCCAGGCCCACGACCTGCTGCTTGCACGCGGGGTCGTCGAGGATCTGCCGGAAGAACAGGAACGGGACGTGCTTGCGCCGGTACTCGGGGTTCGCGATGCCGTTGTTGCGCTGCGAACAGGGCTCCGGGATCCCCTCCGCGTAGGCGCGCCAGGTGAGCCCGCGCTCGCCGAGCTGCGTGGCCAGGGTGCGCGCCGCCTTGGGGTAGATGCAGCCGTGGACCCCGGCGGGCTGCTGGTCGACGACCTGACCGTCGGGCCGGATCGCGAAGGGCGCCAGGTCGTGGTACTCGCGGTCCGGGCAGTCGTCCTGGGTCTGTGGCGCGGGCGCCTGGCCGGAGATCATGGCGATGTAGTTGTCCAGGCTGGAGTGCCCGATCCCGTAGTAGGACGGCACGAACGCGCCCTGGCGCGGAAGCTCCTGGGTCAGGTAGGGCGCCTTGGACCTGCCCGCCACGAACGTCTGGGGCAACGACTTGTTCTCCAGCATGAACACCCACACGTGCTTGACCGGCGGCGGCGCGGCTGACGCTGTGGCTGGCGCGGCGCCGCACAATGCGAGGAAGGCGATGACGATCGTCTGGGCGCGGCTCATCTCGGCAGCGTAGAACGGGCGCAGGCAGCGCAGACGCGCCGTGACAGGAACTTCACAAGTCAGCGCCGGGGGCGCAGGACCGTCGTGCGCACCCTCGTGCGCCGGCAGCCCCGCAGCGTCCGGACCGAACGGCGCCCCCGCCCGTTGCGCGTGCGGCTGTCCACGCGCACGATCGCCGCGCCACCCGACGTTCGCACCGTCACCAGGAGGCGCTTGAGGTTCCGACCGCGCGCGGCCTTCACGAGCTTGCCGTTGACGTAGGCGCGCACCGACCTGATCGGTCGCCCGCGGAAGGAACCGAGGTGCAGCGCGAGCCGTTGCGACACGCAGGCCGGCGGCCCCTGACCCACCCCACCCGAGCTCGCGCACGCCGGCGGGGCGGAAGGCTCCTCCCGCTTCACCTGCGCGCCGAGCCGGGGTCCGGCGGCCGCGGCCGGGAACACGTCGACGTAGTAGCGGCGGGCGACGCAGCCGTCGGCGCCGAGCACGACCATCCCCCGCGTGTCACGTCCGGCGCGCTCTGAGGCCTGCCGTAGAAGTCCATGAACGCGCCGTGCGAGTCCACGTCGCGCGACCCGAACCGCGCGACGTCCTGCGCGCCGACCACGACCTCGCGCCCCGGCAGGTCGATCCCGACCGCGCCCGCCGGGAACTGCGACGACGATCCGTCGGCCAGGACGTAGCGTCCGGGGGCGACCACCGCGGCGGGGTCGGCACCGGCCGCTTCGGCAAGCGCCGTTAGCTCGGAGGCAACACGGTTGGAGGCTGTGGGGCCGAGCCCCTCGGACTCGAGCTTGTGCGCGTGGGCACGGGCGGGTTGGCACGCGTGTTGCACTCCTGCGGAACGTCGGCCAGCGTCCACGGGCTGCCGAGCACCAACCCCGGGAAGGCCTCCCCCGGGTTGAGCAGCAGCTGCAGGTCAGGGCCGACGTCGAGCAGGCCGACCGTGGTCATCAGGCTGTCCGGAGGCTGGGATCCGCTTGCCGGTGAAGGCGGTGAGGCAGGGGCCGAACCCGTTGACGTCCGCCGTGCCCGCCGTCCGCGGCGAGACGTCGACCTTCGCGGCCCCCGCGCCGAAGCTCGCGGAGGCTCCCGTCGCGAGCGCGGATGCGACGTGCGCACCGGACACGGCCGCAGCCGCCGCCAGGCACGACACGGCACGACAGGCCGGCCGCGACGAGCCTGCGTCCCCTGGCCAGCGGCCTGTCCGTGCCGGTGAGCGCACGCCAGCGGAGGCCTAGCCGGCGAGCCGCTTCGCGAACTGCGCCAGGGGCGTCGTCGGGTCGTCGAAGGTGCGCTTCCGCAGCCCTTTGCGCAGCTGCGAGAGCAGGATCCGGTCGACGATCGGGCGCGGCAGGAACCGCGAGAGCGCATTGGTGAACTGCCCCGTGCGGGTGGTCGTGAGGTCTCGCGCGGGCTTCTCGTCGAGGGCAGCGCGCGCGAGCGCGCCGACCGCGTCCTCGAGCTTCTCCGCCGGGGAGGACACCTCGAGGCCGAACTCGATCGAGTCCTTGTGGATGGGCGTCTTGATGTACCCCGGGTACACCGTCGTGACGGTGATGGCATCGCCGTGCTCGAGACGCAGCGCTCCCGAGTAGGCGACCACGCCGTGCTTGCTCATGGCGTAGGCCGGGGCGAAGGGCAGCGCGACGAAGGCCATGCCCGAGGCGACGTTGACGACGCGCCCGCGCGCTTCACGCAGCGCCGGGAGCGCCGCACTGGTGACGCGCCACGGACCCATCAGGTTCACGTCGATCACCGCGTGGGCCCGCTCGTCCGGCGCCAGCCCCGCGCTCTGGGGCGTCGCCAGGCCGGCGTTGTTGATGAGGACGTCGCACCCGCCGAGCTGGGCGATCGCGTCGGCCACCGCGCGATCCACCGACGCCTGGTCGCGGATGTCGCACGCGATCAGGCCCTCCTTCCCGGCGTTGACGTCGAGCCCGACGACCTGCGCGCCGCGCCGTTGCAGCTCGGCCAGCGTCGCCTCGCCGATGCCGCTGGCCGCCCCTGTGATGATGATCCGCTTGGCGCTCATGCGGCCACCTCCACGCGCGCGTCGCTGCCGACCGCGTAGGCGTCGTTGTCGAACTGCGCGGCGCGCTGCCGGAAGCGCCACGTCCAGTCGGGCCACAGCGTGGCGTTGCGGCCGGTGACGTCGAGGTAGAAGCTCGAGCAGCCGCCGGTGTCCCACACGGTTCCCCGCATCTGCGCGTCGACCTCCCGTCCGTACGCGGCGTGGGCCTGCGGCCTGACCTCCACCGTCGCGGCACCCTCGCGGTCCATGGCGGCGATCGCCCCCAGAACGTGCTCGACCTGGGACTCGATCATGTAGACCATCGAGCTGTGGCCCAGGCCGGTGTTCGGGCCGAGCAGCACGAAGAGGTTCGGGAAGCCGGGGATCGCGGTGCCCAGGTAGGCGCTCGGGCTGCCCCGCCAGACGTCGCTGAGCAGCGTGCCGCCGCGCCCGCGCAGCTGCTGGGCGTACGGCGTGTCGGTCACGTGGAACCCTGTGCCGAAGATGATCGCGTCCACCTCGCGCTCGACGCCGTCGGCAGCGATGACGGAGTGCTCGCGGACCTCCTGCACGGCGCTGGTCACCAGCTCCACGTTGGGCTTGCCGAGCGTGCGGTACCAGCGGTTGGACGGCACCATGCGCTTGCAGCCCAGCGTGTAGTCGGGCGTCACCTTGGCGGCGAGGTCAGGGTCTGAGATCTGGCGGCTGATGTGACCGCGCGCAAGCTTCTCGAGCAGCCCCATGAGCCGTGGCTCCTTCGCGAAGCCGAGCACGAGCGCCTCCCTCCCCGCGTACACGGCGGCGCGCACCAGCCGCTGCGCGAGGGGCACATGGCGGTAAAGCAAACGCTCGGCGTCAGTGATGGGCCGGTCGCCGTGCGGCATGACCCACGGCGGTGTCCGCTGGAAGACGTGGAGCTGCTCGACCTCGGGCTGGATCGCGGGCACGTACTGGATCGCCGAGGCCCCCGTGCCGACCGACGCGACGCGCTTGCCCTTCAGGTCGTAGTCGTGGTCCCAGCGCGCAGAGTGCATGACCTTGCCCGCGAAGCGGTCGAGCCCGGGGAGGTCGGGGATCCGCGGCTCGGTGAGCGGACCCATACCGCTGACCAGGAGCTTGACCGTGAACGTCCCCTGCGTCGTGTCGATCCGCCACCCCTGGTCGTCGTCGTTCCACGTCGCCGCCTGGACCTCGACGCCGGTGCGCAGGTGCGGCCGCAGGCCGAAGTCGTCGGCGCAGGTACGCAGGTAGTCGCGGATCTCCGCCTGCGGCGAGTAGGTGTGCGTCCAGTTGGGGTTGGGGGCGAAGGAGAGCGAGTAGAGGTGCGAGGGGACGTCGCACCTGCATCCCGGGTAGGTGTTGTAGTGCCAGGTCCCGCCGACGTCCTGCGCGCGCTCGAGGACGACGAAGTCCTCGATGCCCTTCTGCTTGAGCCGGATCGCCATGGCGATGCCGGAGAACCCGCCGCCGATGATGACCACCCTCGCGTGCTCGTTGATCATGCGCCCCGTCCCCCGTGTCGCTGGTTACGCTTCTGTAAGCTACACCATCGTAACCGACGGGGCCGTAACCTCGCGTCGGTGACCGCCGGGACCACCTCGACCTCCACTCGCATGACAGCCGCGCAGCGGCGCGAGCAACTCCTCGACGTGACGACGCAGATCGTCTGCGACCAGAGCTTCCACGCCGTCTCCATCGAGGCCGTGGCCCGCGGCGCCGGGATCTCGCGGCCGATCGTCTACGAGCACTTCGGCGATCTGCCGGGATTGCTGACGGCCGTCGTCGAGCGGGAGATGGGCCGCGCCCTGGCCCAGGTCTCCGAGACCGAGCTGACCGACCTGACGAAGGGCTCGGCGGCCGACCTCATGGTCGAGAGCCTCGCCTCCTACCTGGGCGCGGTTCGCGCGCACCCCACCACGTGGCGCCTGGTCCTGATGCCGCCGCAGGGCGCCCCGGCGCTGCTGCGCAAGAGCATCGAGCAGGGCCGCGCCGCAGTCCTGCAGCGCATGGCCCAAGCGGTCGGGCCTGCGATCGCCACCCACCCTGGCTCGATCGACGCGGAGCTCACGGCGCGCCTGCTGTCCGCGATGGCCGACGAGTACGCGCGGCTTGTCCTGACCGACCCTGCCCGCTTCCCCCCCGAACGCCTGCTGACCCACGCGCGGTGGCTCGTCGAGCGGCTCGCGCTGTAGCGTCACGCGACCCGAGCCCATGGCGCCGCGCCACCCATCGCGCGAGTAGCGTGGGCGAGATGTCCGTCAAGGCGCCCAGAGCAGTCGATGGGGCCGCGATCGGCGACGAGCTCGAGGACTGGCTCAGCGGGGACGGGGACAAGACCGTCGGCAGCCTCATCCAGGTCTTCGGGAGCAAGAGCTTTGCGCTGCTCTTCGTCCTGCTGCTCGGCGTGTCCGCCCTGCCCATCCCGACCGGCGGCGCGACGCACGTCTTCGACATCCTCGCCGTGCTCGTCGCGGGCCAGCTCGTCATCGGCCGCGATCACGTCTGGATCCCCCGGCGCTGGCGCGGCCTACGCCTCGCAGGCGGTCGCCAGGAGCGGTTCATCAAGCTGCTCCAGCGGTTCATCCGGCGGCTCGAGCGCCTCTCCAAGCCGCGCCTGGCGTTCCTGTTCGATCACCGGCTGAGCAACGCCGTCTTCGGCCTGGTGGTCATCGCCTTCACCGTCGCGGCGTTCCTGGCGCCCCCCTTCTCGGGGCTCGACACGTTCCCCGGTCTCGGCGTGGTCCTCGTCTCGCTTGGGGTCCTGCTCGAGGACTTCCTCATCGTTGGCGTCGGCTTGGCCGCCGGGGTCGGGGGGATCGCCCTGACGATCACGCTGGGCTCGGCTGCGCTCAAGGGCATCAGCCACCTCTTCTAAAGCGCGTGCCCCTCCAGCGCGCGCCGGTCACCCGACGCAGCCGGGCTCAGCGCACGCGGAAACGCAAGGCCACGGGCTTGCCGGCGACACCCGCCGCCTGCGGAGTGACCGTCAGCTTGTAGGCGCCGCGCAGCCTCCCGAGCGTCGCGCGCTTGACGCTCACGCGGACGGGCCCTGCCAGCAGCGTGCGCACCGCGACCGAGCGGGCGGCTCCGTAGCGCTTGTCGGCCACGCGGCGCTGTAGCGTGATCGTCACGGTGGCGGCGCGGTCGAGCGTGAACGCGAAGCGTGCCGGGGGCCCGACGCGGCGTGCCGCGCGCGCCTGCCGCAAGCCCGACGCGACCGGAGCCTGCGGCACCGGGTGCGGACGGCGCAGCCCGGCGATCGTCGACCGGGCCAGCGATGCTTCGCCCTGGGCGTTGGGGTGCAGCGGGAAGGCCGGCTCGGTCGGGGCGAGGCCCTCGAACCAGCGCGTGGGCGGCAGGGTGCAGACGTGGTGGCCGATCGAGTCGGTGAACGTGTCAACGAACTCCGCGTCGTTGGCCCGCGCCTGCTGGGCGATCATGGCGTTGATGCGCACGAGCAGCTCGTTGAAGTACGCGTTGTCGTCAGGGCTCAGCGGGACCATCGGGTAGCAGCCGGTTCCGTCGGTCGGCACCACGGCCGGGTACCCCACGATCGCGACACGCGCGGCGGGGGCGCGCCGGTGGATGCCCTGCAGCACCCCGGCGACCTTGGGCGCGGCCTCGTCGATCTTCTTGGCCACCCGGTCCTGCCCGCCGGCGGTGTAGAAGTCGCGGCACGCATGACCCATGGGCGCGGTCGCGCCGAGCGCGGCGCACTTCTCTCCCACGCCGACGAGATCGGCGTCGTTGCCGCCGATCCCCACGGTGACCAGAGCAGCGTCCGGCGTGACCCCGTTGAACTGCGGCGGGTTCGTGCCGCCGAGCGGCAGGCCCGTCTGCGGGTTCTCCATGTGCTTGGTCCTCGCGCTCGAGCAGCTCACGTCGCGGAGGGTGAGGCCGAGCGCCTGCGCGGTCAGCGTGGGGTAGTTGCGATCCGACCGTGCGCAGTCGGCCGGCGTGCCGACCTGGTTCGGGATGAGCGGCCCGGCGGTGTAGGAGTCGCCCAGCGCGACGTAGAGCCCCGCGGCGGTCGCGCCCTGCGGGGCGGCGAGACCGATCGTGCCGAGGCAGAGGACGAGACCCGTTCGCAGGCGCATCGGGTCCAGTATGGCTGATCGCCGGCGTTCAGATGGCGGTTCGGCCGACGCGCTGGCGGTCCGCCTCAGTCGGATCCACGTCGAAGCCCCAGCGCGCGGTATCGGTGATCTGGCGCAGCTCGACGATCCGGCCCCCGTCGATGCGGATGATGTGCGCGAAGGCTGCGTCGACCGGCCGGCGCGTCTCGCGCTGCGTGCCGACGTAGCGGCCGCGGAAGACGACGCGGCCGGAGCCCGCGTCCAGGCGCTCCTCGACCTCCAGCGCCACGTCGAACGCCGCGAAGACGACGCCCCAGCAGTCTCGGAGCATTGCCTCGGCGCCGTCGTGTCCACCACCGACGCCGCACGGCATCCCGGGGCTGACGAAGCCGACGAAGTCCGGATGCAGCACCTCGAGGATCCCGCGCGGATCGTGTCCGTTCAGCGCGTCGTAGAGCTTCTGAGCAACGGCCTGCGCGTTGCCGCTCATGCTGCTTGCCCAACGGCGGCGATCAGGTCGGGGGACGTCGTCATCGGGTTCCTCCTTTGATGGGTTCGGCGCGCAGCGCGCGCCAGGCGGCATCGGCGAGCAGGGCGCGGGTGGCGGGATCGGGGGGGCGCACGCCCCCGGCGAGCCAGTGGCGGCAGAGCTCCTGGGCCGGCCCGAGCCACAGCGCGTGGAGCACGGCGGTCGGCAGCTTCCGCACGACTCCGGCCTCCACGTGCGGCCCCAGCCACGCGCGGATCGCGCCGAAGAAGTTCGCGTTGCGCTCGCGCAACGGAGGGTCTGTCGCAGCGCGCAGCTCCGGCTCTCGCGCGGAGTGCAGGAAGCGGGCGGCATCGCGGTGGCGGACATGCCAGCGCAGGTGCATCTGCACCGTGCGCTCGATCCCGCCGCGAGCGTCGGCGGCGCGGCGCAGCTCCGCGAGGAAGGCGTCCTGGTAGCCGGCGAGCGTCTCCACGTAGAGGGCTGCCGTCAGGTCCGCCTTGCCGCCGGGGAACGCGTGGTACAGCGAACCGACCGACGCGCCGGCGTCGCGACGGATGGCGTCCAGCGGCGTCGCGGCGACCCCGTCGGCAGCGAACCGGTCCAGCGCCGCAGAGAGGAGGGCATCCCGCACCGAGGAACACTCTAGAGGTTCTCTCTAACGATTGACAGGCGGCCTGGCGATTGCTCGCACCAGCGGCGACTGGTAGATCGATCGCACGACGTCACCGTCCAGCCATGCGCTGAGCCGCTCGGCCTCAGCGTCGAGCGGCTTCGTCGCGCCACGTGGCAGCTCGCCCGCGGGCACGACGATCACGTTCCCGTCCTCGCTCTGGGTCCAGCCGCCGACGATGCGGCCGTTCCACCACGCGGTCGGGCCGCCGTTGCCGTTGCGGTCGAAGATGCGCTGCGCGTGCTCGCCGAGGTAGAAGCCGCGATGCTTCCAGCCCATCGTGGCCGGATCCAGCGCGGGGAGCAGTGCCGCCCCCGGCCGGGGTGCTTGAACCTTCGCCGTGTCGTCGGGGTGCAGCCAGGCGGGGCTCCCGTCGGCCAGCTCGACGGGGACCGCGGCCACGTCCACGAGCGCGCGTCGCACGGCGCCCTTCGTCGCTCCGAGCCACCAGACGATGTCCTCCTCGGTGCCGGGACCGAAGCTCCACAACCACCGCCGCACCAGCTCGGCGTAGCCCGCGGGCTCGTCAAGCGGTGCGGGAGGATCGCCCAGCCAGTCCTCGACCGCCGTCCACAGCGGCCGCGAGACCTTCCAGCCGGCAGCGTTCAGGCCGCGGACGACGGTGCCGTCGGCGGCCAGGGTCGACAGCACGCGGGGCGCAATGGGGAACCTCCCGCCGTAGGCCTTGCCGGGCGCGAGCTCCAGGCGGAGGTCGAGGGCTGGCAGCTCAGCCCGCAGCTGCATCGTGGTCGCGGGCGACGCGCGCACCCGTTAGAGGACCGCCGCACACGTCTCCCGTACCCACCCACCCCCGTCGCGGGCCAGCCCGTTGGCCTCGACCTCCTTGGCCAGCCGCGCCGTGAGCTGGGCGGCCACCCGAGCCGACGCACTCCCCCAGACCGCTGGGAGCAGGTCGCGCGGGAAGGCGAAGACGGTCCGGCGCATCGCGAGCTGCCGGACCAAGGACCGGTCCTCGTACAGCGCCCGGTCGATCTCCGCGCGCGACGCGCCACTGCGCGCAAAGGCGGACAGGTAGACGTTGGCGGGCTCTGTCGCGTGCAGGCACGTCGCCGCGCCCACCGCTCGGTCGACCGAGCCCGCGCGAGCCTCCGCGGCGAGGGCGTGGCGGACCGACAGGCGGGCACGGCGTTCGTCATCGCTGACCACCCGCATCGCCCCAGCGTGACCGAACTGCGCTACGCGGGGACGCGGCACTGCACTGCGAAGGTCGCCTCGAAGCTCTCGTCCGGCGCCACGAGCCGGGCGGTGCCCGCCCCGAGCGCGTTGGTCGGCGCGGTCATCGGCTCGAAGCACACGACCTCCGGGTCCGCCGGGGCGAAGACCTGCGCAACGGGGAATCCCTCGCCGAAGTGCACCGCCAGCTCGCGGCCCCCGGCGGTCACGACGAGCCGGCGGTCGCCGCCCAGCTCGTCGAAGCCGTCGTCGAAGGTCCGGTCCCCGAGCGGACCGTCGAGCGCGCCGGCCGGCTCCGTCTGCCCGGTGGGGATGCCGCGGCTGTCGTTCAGCAGGCGGCGGCCGACCGGTAGCCGCACGTCCCACGCCCGCCGCGGTGCGTCGGGTGGCGCGAGGTACGGATGGAAGCCGAAGGCGACCGGCACGGCGACGTCCGCCGTCGGCGTCAGGACGGTGCGAACGGTCAGCGCGTCCGGTGCGAGCGTGACGTCGAGCTCCAACCGGTGGGGGAACGGGAAGCCGGCCAGCAGCTCGGCCCGGGCCCCGAAGTCCAGCGCGGCCCGCAGCGATGTCGTCGAGCTCGTCAGCACCTCCCAGTACGGGCTCGCGGCACACAGGCCGTGGATCGGCAGGCCGTGCTCGTCGAGCTCGAGGGGGGACACCGCCGGATCGAGGTCGACGGTGCGGTCCCCCACGACATAGCGCAGGCCGTCGAGGCGGTTGGCCCACGGATGCAGCAACGGGATCCCGAACGTCTTGCCCCGCTCGACGTAGCCCTCCAGGCCCTCGCGCTGCCCGAGCAGCTCGGCCCCGTCGTGCTGCAGGGACGAGCAGACCATCCCGGCGCCGGGTTCGTAGACGGCCCGCAGCGAGCCGGCGGTCAGCTCGACGCTCACGCAGCCGACACTACGGGACCCTGACGAGCTATGCCGGGCGTTCCCCGCGATGATCCTGCGGTGTCGGAGCCCGGCGAGCCGACCCAGCGCGTATCGCGATCTCTGTCAGGACATAGCTCAGACGACCCGCGGGCGAGCGCCTCCCCCCGCCGCCGGACCCGGGCACGGACGCGCCCGGCGGTAGACGTAGTGGTCGCGGGAATCGCGCGGGTTGTCCGGCTTGAGCTCGCCCTCGGCGACGCGCTCGAAGCCAGCCCGTTCCAACGCCCGCCAAGACGCCGGGTTGGCGGCGCTGACGGGCACGATCACGTCGTTGGCGTCCGGGAAGGCCGCCCAGGATCGAGCGACGAACGCGGCGATCATCGCGGCGCCGAGACCGCGCCCACGCAGTTCGGGGTCGCCGATCAGGTAGTCGATCCCCAGGGCACCGGGCGGAACCGACAGCACGGGCGACAGCTCCTCCACGTACTCTGGGTAGGCCGCGAGGGAGTAGCGCTGGGTGAGCCCGAGGGGCCGATCGTCGAAGGACGCCACGCACACGTCCGTCGGTTCGCGGCCGTCAACCGACCCCCCGAAGTCCCGGTCGATCGCCGCCGGGGTCGTCTCATGGTTCCACCATCGCAGGACAACCGGCTCGGCCAGCCAGCCACCAAGGAGCTCGAAGTCCGCCCGGCGCAGCGGCCGGAAGGCGATCAACTGATCTCCCTCTGCGCAGGAAGGCGTAGTGAGAGTCGCAGAGGCCGCGTAGCGATCGACAAGTTCTACCCGCCGGCCCGCGGCTTGGACACGGACGCGAGACGGCGTCGTTTCGTGACGGCGGACGCGTGACCGACGCGACCCGAGGTTGTTCGCAAGAGCTCGTTGCGGGAAGCTGCACGCTCGATGGGTCGCCCCGCCTCCTTCCAGCGCCTGCGCGAGCTCCCGGTCGTCGGCCGCGCCGCGGACTGGGGCATGGGTTCCGTCGCCGCGTCGAAGAACACCAAGCAGGCGGGCGCGCGGATCTCGGGGCTGAAGGCCACGGAGTCCGTCTGCCCCTACTGCGCCGTCGGCTGCGGGCAAGTCGTCTACACGCGCGGCGGCGAGCTCGTCGACATCGAGGGCAATCCGCGCTCGCCGATCAACCAGGGGACGCTCTGCCCCAAGGGGTCGGCCACCCGGCAGCTCGTCCAGCAGCCCGGGCGCATCACCACCGTCAAGTACCGCCGCCCCGGCGGCACCGAGTGGGAGGAGCTTCCCCTCGAGACGGCGATGGACATGATCGCCGAGCGGACGATCGCCGCGCGCGAGGCCGGTTGGCAGACCCACGACGAGGAGGGCAACCGCGTCGACCGTACGCTCGGCTTCGCCCACCTGGGCGGCGCGACGCTCGACAACGAGGAGAACTACCTCATCAAGAAGTCCTTCACCGCGATGGGCGCGGTGCAGATCGAGAACCAGGCCCGCATATGACACTCCTCGACGGTCCCCGGTCTGGGGACCTCGCTCGGGCGCGGCGGCGCCACCTCCTTTCAGCAGGACCTCCAGCACGCTGACTGCATCCTGATCCAGGGCTCGTCCCTGGCCGAGGCGCACCCGGTCGGCTTCCGCTGGGCGATGAAGGCCAAGGAGCGCGGCGCCAAGCTCATCCACGTCGACCCCCGCTACTCGCGCACGAGCGCGGTGAGCGACCTGCACGTCCCGATCCGGGCGGGCAGCGACATCGCCTTCCTCGGCGGGCTGATCCACCACGTGCTCGAGACGGGCGGCTACTTCGAGGAGTACGTCCTGCGCTACACCAACGCCTCGACCATCGTCTCGGAGGGGTTCCAGGACACGGAGGACCTCGCCGGCGTGTTCTCCGGCTTCGACCCGGAGACGGGGACCTACGACCCGAGCTCGTGGATGTACGAGGGCGGGGATGTGGCCTCGGCGGCCGGCCAGCGCGAGCACGCGACACAGGCCTTCTCCGAGCACACGGGCGCGGGCATGAACGAGGGCGCGATCCGGCGCGACGAGACGCTGCAGGACCCGCGCTGCGTCTTTCAGATCCTGCGCCGGCACTTCTCCCGTTACACGCCGGAGATGGTGCAGGAGATCTGCGGCATCACGCCCGAAGCGTTCGACGAGGTCGCCGAGGCGCTGGTGGCCAACTCGGGCCGCGACCGCACGACGGCGCTCTGCTACGCCGTGGGCTGGACCCAGCAGTCCGTCGGCGTGCAGATCATCCGCAGCGGCGCGATCCTGCAGCTGCTGCTGGGCAACATCGGGCGCCCGGGCGGCGGGATCATGGCCATGCGCGGCCACGCCTCGATCCAGGGCTCGAGCGACATCCCGACGCTTTACGACCTGCTCCCGGGATACCTGCCCTCACCGCACGCCCGCTCGGAGCAGCTGACCCTCGAGGACTACATCGGCTCCAACGGCGCCGACCGCGGGTGGTGGTCGCACTTCGACCTCTACATCACCTCGCTGCTGAAGGCCTGGTTCGGGCCGGCGGCCACGCCTGAGAACGACTTCGGCTTCACCTCGCTGCCGAAGATCACCGGCAACCACGCGCACTACCCGACGATGATGCGCGCGGTCGACGGCGGGCTGGACGGCATGTTCGTCATGGGGCAGAACCCGGCGGTCGGTTCGCAGAACGGCGGGCTCATGCGCCGCGCCCTGCGCAACATGAAGTGGCTCGTGGTGCGCGACCTGCGCGACATCGAGACCTCGTCGTTCTGGCGCGACAGCCCGGAGGTCCTGTCCGGCGAGGTGCGCCCGCAGGACATCCAGACCGAGGTCTTCCTGATGCCCGCCGCGACGCACGTCGAGAAGGAGGGCACGTTCACCAACACCCAGCGGCTCGTGCAGTGGCGCGACAAGGCGCTGGAGGCGCCGGGCGACGCGCGCAGCGAGCTGTGGTTCATGCACCACCTCACAAAGCGGGTCCGGGCGCACTACGCCGGCTCCACCGACGCCAAGGACTGGCCGATCGTCAACCTGCACTGGGACTACACCGAGCACGGGCCGGAGCGCGAGCCGCTGGCCGAGGACGTCCTGCGCGAGATCAACGGCTACGACGTGGCCACCGGCGCCCCGCTGCCCGGCTTCGCGCAGCTCAAGGCCGACGGGTCGACCGCGTGCGGCTGCTGGATCTACGGGGGCGTCTTCGCCGACGGGGTCAACCAGGCGCGGCGGCGCGACCCGGGCGACCTCGAGGCCGAGGGCGGCTGGGTGTCGCCGCGCTGGGCGTGGGCGTGGCCGGCCAACCGGCGGATGCTCTACAACCGCGCCTCGGCCGACCCCGACGGCAAGCCCTGGAGCGAGGCCAAGAAGTACGTGTGGTGGGACGAGGCCGAGGGGAAGTGGGCGGGCTACGACGTGCCGGACTTCCCCGCCGACAAGCGGCCCGACTACCGAGCTCCCGAGGACGGCGGCAAGGGCATGGACGCCATCGCGGGCGACAACCCGTTCATCATGATGGGCGACGGGCGCGCGTGGCTCTACTCCCCGGCCGGGCTGCTCGACGGGCCGCTGCCGACCCACTACGAGCCGGTGGAGTCGCCGTTTGCCAACGCGCTGTACCCCGAGGTCGGCGCCAACCCGGTCGCGGTCCGCTGGGAGCGCGACGACAACCCGATCAACGCGACCGAAGATCCGCGGTGGCCCTGCGTGCTGACGACCTTCCGCCTGACCGAGCACCACACGGTCGGGGCGATGTCGCGCAACCTGCCGTGGCTGGCGGAGCTCCAGCCCGACATGTTCGCGGAGATCGATCCGGTCCTCGCCGCCGCCCGCGGGATCGAGGACGGGGCGTGGATGGTCGTCTTCACCGAGCGCGGTGAGATCGAGGCGCGGGCCGTGGTCACCGACCGCATCCGGCCGCTGAGCATCGCCGGGCGCGCGCTGCACCAGGTCGCGCTGCCGTGGCACTGGGGCTACGCCGGTCTGAACACGGGTGACAGCGCCAACGACATCCTGCACCTCTCCGGCGACCCGAACACCACCATCGAGACCACGAAGGCCATGACCTGCGACGTGCGCGCAGGGCGGCGCCCCACCCCTGCGACCTCCCGGGTCGGCTCGGTGCCGCGCGGGGAATCAGAGGTCAACCGCAACCACCCGGCCGAGCGGCCCAAGCGCGGCCCCTCGAGCCAGGCGGGCTCCACGTCGTGAGCCCGGCCACCGCCCCGGGCGAGGTCTCCGTCCGCGACCCCGCCGCCCAGCGCATGGGGTTCTTCACCGACACGACGGTGTGCATCGGCTGCAAGGCCTGCGAGGTCGCCTGCAAGCAGTGGAACGACCTACCCTCCGACGGGTCGCACCGGCGCAAGGGCTCCTCCTACGACAACACCGGGTCGCTCGGCGCGACGACTTGGCGCCACGTGCGCTTCATCGAGCAGCTCGCGCCGTCGGCACTGCAGGTGCAGGAGGCGTCGGCGGCCCTCGCCCGCGGCGAGGGCGGCGGTGTCCCGCACATCCCGGCGGCGGCACTGGCCGACGCGGGCGCGGGGGTCACCGAGGACGAGCTGCCAGATCTCGTGGACATGGCGCGCAGCGGCCAGAACGGTGGCTCGGTCGACGTCGCCGCGGCGGTCGCCGACATGGACCGCTGGATCTTCATGTCCGACGTCTGCAAGCACTGCACCAACGCCGGCTGCATGGACGCCTGCCCGACCGGCGCGCTGATCCGCACGGAGTTCGAGACCGTCGTCCTGCAGGCCGACGTCTGCAACGGCTGCGGATACTGCATCCCCAGCTGCCCGTTCGGCGTGGTGGCCCGCGACCCGCACGACGGCCGCGCCGCGAAGTGCACCCTCTGCTACGACCGCCTCCAGGACGGGATGGAGCCGGCGTGCGCGAAGGCCTGCCCGACCGACTCCATCCAGTTCGGCCCCCACGACGAGCTCGTGGACGTCGCCCGGCGCCGCGTGTTGGCCCTCCACGAGCGCGGCCTGGAGGGCGCCTACCTCTACGGCGCGGGCGACCGTGAGGAGGAGCAGCTCGCGGGCGGCCTCGGCGCTTTCTTCCTGTTCACCGAGCCCCCGGAGCGCTACGGGCTGCCCGCCCACGCGGACTCGCCGATCCAGGAGAACGTCGTCCCGGCGACGCTGGCAGCGATGGGTGCCGGGCTCGCAGCCGCCGCGGGCGTCGCCGCGGCGTTCCTGATCCCGCACACCCGGGAACGTGACCGCGGTGGGGCCGCGGTGGCGGTCGCCGTTGCCGGGCTGTCGTTCGTGCCCGGCCTGCAGCGGCGCGCGCGCAAGCGGCGGCGAGCGTCGTGAGTGGGCGGCGCACGGCGCTGCGGGCGCGCGTCAGGGCGCTCGCCTCGCGCCGTGCTGAGGTGGACCGGGCGCAGGCGGCTGAGGGCGAGCGGGACACCACGCCCGCGCTGGGACACGCAGGCGGACCCGCGTCCTGGCGTCGTGCCGCCGAGGGAAGCCGCGTGGCGCTGTCGGCGCCGGGCTGGGCCGACGGACGCTGGTCCTACCTCTTCGGGCGCGACACGCGGTACGCCACCCCTGAGGTGCCGGCGCCGGGTTTCGTGGAGGACGCCAACCGGCGCGGACGCGGCGGCAGCACGCCGTCCCCGGTCCAGGGGCCGCTGATGAAGGCGCCCGTCTGGACCTGGGAGATCCCGCTCTACTTCTGGTTCGGCGGGATGGCGGCGGGCGCGTCCTTCGTGGGGCTGGCCTGCGACCTGGCAGGCGACGAGCGCTCGGCGCGGACCGCCCGCGCCGTCGCGCTCGCGGCGCTGATGCCGTCACCGCCCCTGCTGATCATGGACCTCGGCCGACCCGAGCGCTTCTACAACATGCTGCGCATCTTCAAGCCGCGTTCTCCAATGAGCACGGGTGCGTGGTGTCTGTCGGTGTTCGGGGGCCTGGCGGCGGGCGCGGTCGGCGCCGACGTCCTCGGCCGGCCGAAGGCCGCCAAGGCGCTCGGCGGCGCCAACGCGATGGTCGGCGGCTACCTCGGCTCCTACACGGGGGTGCTGCTCGCGGCAACCGCGGTGCCGGTCTGGTCGCGCTCGCGCCTGTTCCTCGGCCCGATCTTCGTCGCAACGGGGGCACTCACCGGCGCGGCCACGACCCGCCTCGTGCTCGCCGCCACCGGCCTGCCCGTCGGGCACCCGACCCGCAGGGCGCTCGGGCGCGTCGAGACCGGGGCGATGTCCGCGGAGCTGCTGCTGTCCGCGGTCAACGAGCACCGCCTCGGACGCCTGGGCACCGTGCTCGAGCAGGGTCGGCCCGGGCGGCTCTTCCAGGCCGCCCGGTGGCTCGCGCGGATCGGGCTGACGCTACGGCTCGGGCGCGTCAAAGGCGGGCCCTGGGTCCACCACCTGGCCAGCGGCTGCTACCTGGGCTCCGCGCTGTGCTTCCGCTACGCCTGGGTCGGTGCCGGCCCGCTTTCTGCCGGCGACGACGAGGCGGTCGCCCGCAACGCCCGCGGCGAGGCGACCACCGCCGCGCCCGCGCCCACCCAACCCGTCGTCGTGTCCCAGCACTGAGAAGAAAGCGAGCAGCCCATGGCCTACAAGACCCCAGCCGAGATCACCGTCGCCGGAACTGCCTCCGGGATCACCAAGGCAGGCACGTCGTGGGACCGCCTGCTCGTCGGCGGCTTCCTCGGCGGCGCCTACATCGCCTTCGCCAGCCTGCTGGCCGTGGTCGCCTCGGCCGGCCTCAACCCCAAGACCGGCGCGATCACGCTCGTCACCGGCGCAGCCTTCTCGCTTGGCCTGATCCTCGTCGTCGTCGCCGGCTCCGAGCTGCTGACGGGGAACATGGCGCTGATCCCGCTCGCGGCGCTGCAACGGAAGGTCGGGCTCGGCGGGCTGAGCCGCAACCTGGCCGTCGTGCTCGTGGGCACCTGCTCGGGTCGCTGTTCGTCGCCTACGTGCTGGCCGTCAAGACCGGCGTGATCACCACGGACGTGAACTTCGCGCGCCTGTCGGCGCTGGCCACCGCCAAGGGCGAGACGGAGACCTCGCTGCAGATCTTCCTGCGGGCGATGGGCTGCAACTGGCTGGTCTGCCTCGCGGTCTGGATGGCCCTTGCCGCCGACGACATCGGCGGCAAGGTGCTCGCGATCTTCTTCCCCATCACCGCCTTCGTGGCGCTCGGCTTCGACCACGTCGTGGCGAACATGTTCTTCCTGCCCGCCGCCGTCTTCGCAAACGTCCCCGGCATCGGCTGGAGCGACGTGCTGCACAACCTCGCGCTCGCCTTCGTCGGCAACTTCGTCGGCGCCACCGTCTTCGTCGCGGGCGCGTACTGGTGGCTGTACGGGCGCGACGAGGAGGAGACGGCGACGCACGCCAGGGGCACCTCGGGCAACGGCGTCGTCGGCGCCGAGCGCGCACGCAGCGCCACGGGCGGGTGAGGGTTCGGGGCGCTGCGAAGGAGAGCGAGAGCCTGGTCAGGTGTCGCGCCGAGGGACCACGACGACGACGGTGACCAGAGCGTCGGCCATCCAGGCGGTGAAGACGGGCGGCGGCGCGTCGCTACCGGCGAACGGCGCGGAACTTCCGCTCGCCGTTGCACGTCGACAGCGAAACGTCGATCGAGGCGCCCGTCAGGCGGCCGTGGGACAGCCGACCCTTGAGGATCTCGCGGGCGCCGCTGCTCGCTCGCAGCACGCCGACGACCGTCCCGTCCGGAGCGACCCGCACGGTGTTGAGCAGGGCGAAGACGACGTAGAGCCGGTTGTTGGAGCTGTCGGGGCCGAAGCAGAACGTCGTCACCGACGCCTTGAAGCCCTTGAGCTGCCGGCCGCCGCGGGAGACCGTGAACTTCAGCGTGCTGTTCTTGGCCGGCTTGGCGTCGCGGTAGGTGCCGTCGTCGCGGTGCGAGGTGCTGCGCCCACCCTCGCGCCGGACCGTGATGGTCTTCGTCGCGACGGTGAAGCTCGATGAGCCCGTGCGGATCACCGCGCGCACCGTCTGCCGGCCCGCCGGGAGCTTGCCGAAGAGCTCGGTCGCGTCAGAGTGGTACGGCTCGTCGGTCACCGTGCGCCAGCGGCTGCCCGACCGGCGCTGCAGCACGACTCGCGCGTCGGTGAGGCTGGCCGCCGAGCGGACTGTGAATGCCCCGAGGTAGCCGGTGTAGAGCCGCTTCGGGAGGATCAGGGTGGCCGACACGGCGGCCTTGACCGTGAACGAGCGCACCGGGCCGGCCTCGTACTGGGGCTTGCACTGCAGGCAGCTGCGACTCGCCTGCCAGTACACGCGCCCCAGCTTGATCGCGAGGGGAACGTAGTCCGCCGGCAGCGTCGAGGTGCACGTGCCGCCGCTGCCCGGGCGGGCGCTGAAGGTGGGGCTCGGGAACGCATGACCCGCGAGCCGGCCGTCAGCGGCGAGGTCGGAGCGGTCGGAGAAGGTGACGTCGTAGTCGCTTGCGTCGCCGCGGTCGACGATGGGGTTGTCCGGGTCACCGTAGGTCTGGCTGACGTACGCGGGGCACGTGTAGGTGACGTCGATGCCGTCGGCCCCGGGCGACACGGAGGCTCCGTTGGCCGGAGCCAGCGGCTCGATCTGCGGATCGCCCGGCAGCGCCGAGGCAGATCCGGAGGCGACGATCGCCAGCAGCGAGGTGACGAGCGCGATGCGGCGAGCTGAACTCATTGGCCGCATCCTAGGCCCGGTCGAGTTGCGCGCCGAGCCGGCCTGACGACCTCGAGGCCGAGGTCAGCCACGGCGCGCAGAGGTTCGCCGTGTCGACGGGGGCGGGCGTCAGAGCCCATCGCTCGACCGTCGGGTAACGAAGCCAGGCCCGCCGGGGACGGGGCCTCCACGAGGTCTCCCCTTGACCGCTGCCCGCCGGCCCGATCATCGCCACGCGCCCACCGCCACGCCGCGATCCGCTGGGCGGCTGACGGCTGGCGGCTTCGGGACCGCCGGCCGACGCTGGCGCTGGCGGCGGGAGGTCTTCACGTACTCCTCGCCCGTGACGACGCCGGACGGCCTCGTGCGGTTCGGCGATCATCGCGGCCGGCTGGTCACGCTGAATGCCGCCACGGGCACCCTGAAGCGCATCGATCGCGGGCACGGCCAGGTGTGGGGATCGCCGGCGGTCGGCCCGAACGGGACCGTCGCGTTCAGCGGCCACCCCGGAGAGGTCTTCGCCGTCGACCGGGATGGCCGCCGCGTCCTTCACGTCACGACCGGCGGCCCCATCGACTCGTCGCCCGCCTTCGGGCCCGACGGCACGCTGTACATCGGCTCCGAGGACGGTCCGGCTCTACGCCCTGCAACCCATGCGCTGACGCGGAGCCCCGCTCGAAAAGCCACCGCGCGTTCTAGCCTTCGCGCCGTGGCAGCCGACGCGATCGAGGTGGAGGCCGGGGGGCGGGCGGTGCGTGTCTCGAGCCCGGACCGCGTCATCTACCCGGCGACCGAGCGGACCGCCGAGGTGACGAAGGGCATGATCGCCGAGTACTACGCGTCGGTCGGCGACGGGATCCTGCGCGCGCTGCGCGACCGGCCGACCACCCTGGAGCGCTGGACCAAGGGCGTGCACGAGGGCGTCGTGCTGTCCCAGCGCGGCGAGCGCGGGGGCGACGCCTTCTACCAGAAGCGCATCCCGAAGGGGGCTCCTGACTACGTCGAGACGGCGCGCATCACGTTCCCGTCCGGCCGTCACGCGGACGAGATCTGCCCGACCGAGATCGCCGTGCCGGTCTGGGCCGCGCACATGGGGACGATCACGTTCCACCCGTGGCCGGTCCGCAGCGCCGACGTCGACCACCCCGACGAGCTGCGCATCGACCTCGACCCCCAGCCGGGGACGGACTTCGCCGACGCGGTACGCATTGCGGGCGTCGCTCGCGGGCTCTTCGACGACCTGGGGATGCGCGCGTTCCCGAAGACGAGCGGCAACCGCGGCGTGCACCTGTACGTCCGCATCGAGCCGCGCTGGACGTTCACCGAGGTTCGCCACGCCGCGATCGCGTTCGGGCGCGAGCTCGAACGCCGGACCGAGGGGGTGACGACGAAGTGGTGGAAGGAGGAGCGCGGGCAGCGCATCTTCGTCGACTACAACCAGAACGCCCGCGACCGCACGATCGCCAGCGCCTACTCGCTGCGCCCCAAGCCGGGCGCGCCGGTCTCTTGCCCGGTCGAGTGGGAGGAGCTGGGCGAGGTCGGTGACCCGTTCAGGCTCAACCTCTTCACCGTCCCCGAGCGGTTCGCCGAGCGCGGTGACCTCCACGCGGGGATCGACGACGCCCACCACTCGCTGGAGCCTTTGCTAGAGATGTACCGCCGCGACGAGGAGCAGGGCGCCGGCGACATGCCCTATCCGCCCGAGTACCCGAAGATGCCGGGCGAGCCCAAGCGTGTTCAGCCCAGCCGGGCGCGGGCGGACACCGGGTGAAGGGAGGCGCGGACGGTTACGAGCGCTGACCGCTGAGCGCTGCCGCAAGCCCTGGAAGATCGCGGGCCGTGAACTCCGGCGCGCGGAAGAACGGCGGGTACGCGCGCCCCTCCCGCGCGAGCCATCCCGTGCGCAGGCCGGCCCGCGCTGCGCCGTCGATGTCCCACGGATGGACGGCGATGAGGACAGCGTCGGCCGCCTCGACCCCGCAGCACTCAGCGGCGTACGCGTAGGCCTCGGGGGCCGGCTTCCAGCGCCCCGCGTCGCTGCTGGAAAGACACCGCTCCACGAGGTCGCGGATCCCGGCGCGGTCCAGCAGGGACTCCGCGACCCGCGCGGCCCCGTTGCTCAGCGTCACGATCCGGACGCCGGCCCGCGCCAAGGCCCGAACGCCCGGTGCCACGTCGGGGTGCAGGTCGAGCTCCGCCATGCCGCTCACCACGTGCTCGGCCGCGTCGCCGGGGCTCCCGCTCAGACCGTCGACGTCGTCCAGCATCGAGCTCAGCGTTGAGGTCCCGATGGCCGCGAAGTCCGCGAGGGTTCCAGCCGCGGTGAGCGCAAAGCCGTCGCGAAGCGTCGCGGCGAACCAGGGCAGAAGCAGGCCGGAGGGCGCCCCCACCTCCTCCAGCCGCGGGGCAAGACCCCTGAGATCCGACAGCGTCTCGTTGACGTCGAGGACAACGACGGCAGGAGCGACCTGGGCAGCCGGTGGGGTGCTCATCGTCCGCGCTTACCCTCGGGGCGGAGAAACGCACGGCGTCTCAGCCGGGGGGCTCCAGTCCAGGCCCCGCTCAACTCGTGGCGAGGAGCGTACGTCTGGTTCGTGACGTTCGCGCGAGGGCCGGGCGGGTCGTGTCGGCTCACCGTCGTCACGAAGTCGGCACACCTCGGTCTGGATTCGTGACGCTTGTCCGACGAGGCTGCGGTCATGCCCACCCGCGACGCTCAGTGCCTCCTCGCACACCTCCTCGAGTCCGCCCGCGGTGCCGAGCTGCCCGAGCACTGGCGCCACGGCCGCGACGGCAGCCTGACCTACCGCTTCAGCGGCAGCGCGAACACCTACACCTGGGACATCTGCGCGGCCAAGGAGACCACGGCTCGGTGGCTCGACCTCGACGCGGCGCCCCCGGCCAGCGTCGCGCCCTTCGTCGCAGCGCACGAGCGCCTGCTCGACGTGCTGCTGCAGACCGGAGGCCCGCCGCCGGACGCCGTCCTCCACGACCTCGACGCCGGCGAGGTGACCGCAGTGTGGGAAGACCGCAAGCAGGTGGTGATCATCGACGGCGTGGGCGGGCCCGAAGCGGCTGTCGGCGCCCCGTCCGCAAGCTAGCCTTCGCGTGTGGTCGACACCGTCGCCCCACCCCACCGGCTCACCTTCGACGACGTGCTGCGCATGGTCGAGGCAGGGATCCTCGACGAGGACGACCGAGTGGAGCTCGTCGACGGCGTGCTCGTCGACATGAGCCCGATCAGCCCGGAGCACAGCGGCGCGGTCGCCTGGCTGAACCAGCACTTCGCGGGCACCAACGCCGGCGCATGGGAGGTGCGCGTCCAGGATCAGCTCGTCCTGCGCGACGGCTTGACGTTCGTCCAGCCCGACCTGATCCTGATCGAGCCGGCGCCGCGGGCGCGTCTCGCCACGACCGCGCTCCTCGTCGTGGAGGTCGCCAACACGTCACAGCGGCGCGACCTGGAGAAGGCCCGCGACTACGCGGACGCCGCTGTCCTCGAGTACTGGCTCGTCGACCTGCCGGCGGAGAACGTGACGGTCTTCCGCGATCCGGTCCCGGCGACGGGTTACGCGACGATGACGGTCCACGGGGAGCGCGAGCAAATCGCCCCCCTGGTGGGCGGGACTCCCGTCAGCGTCGCGGCGCTGCTTGGGCTGTAGCACGCGTGCCCTTCAGCGGCACCTCGCCAATCGGCGCGCGGACGGGCCTCGCGGCGACCGGCCGTGTTGTTCACAGCCGGCCTGGTCAGACCAAGGGCGGCGCGCCGGCGCCGTCACTGGGGGGCTCGTCCCGCAACCGGGAGAGCACGCCGTCGCTGACATTGACGCGGGCCACCTCCGTGCCCCGCAACGTGCCGAGTGCAGACACCATGCGACGCAACCCGGCCATGAACCTCGCACAGGGAGGACACATGTGCGTGTGCGACTCGATGCGCCCACGATCCTCCGATCCGAGCTCCCCGTCCAGGTAGGCCGAAGCCTGTGTGCGCGTGAAGCGGTGGTCGCGACGAAAACGAAGAGGGTGCAGCAGGAGGGCGCGCGTCATGAAAGCTCTGCATCCTCGGGGAGATAGTCACGCACGGCGTCGCGGACCGCCAGTCGCGCCCGGTGGAGGCGGCTCTTGAACGCCGCCTCTCCGAGGTCCAGGATGGCCGCAGCCTGGGTTGTGCTCAGGCCCTCGATGTCGCGGAGAACCAGCGGGGCGCGCTGGTCGGGTTGCAGGCGTTGCACCGCCTGTTCGAGTGCATGCCGCAGGTCGTCCTGCTCGAGGCGGCGGGGAGGCTCTGGCCTCGTGTCGGCGGGCTCGACGAGCTGCTCGTCCAGGGAGACCGCGGGCGTGCGGCGGTGAGACATGCGCCGGTTGGACTCGTTGACGCCGATGCGGTACAGCCAGGTGAAGAACTGGCTGTCTCCCTTGAACGTGGCGATCCCGCGCCACGCGCGTAGAAACGCCTCCTGGGTGACCTCCTCCGCCTCGTGGGGATCGTCGACCAGGCGCCGCACGACCGCATGCAGGCGATCGGCGTACAGCCGGACGAGCTCTTCGAACGCGAGAAG